>Ga0123342_1001251_pt1 | contig 42698 bp, 18 predicted proteins | sample Turbeawhitnodule_FD_89960 | JGI IMG/M metagenome (GOLD analysis project Ga0123342, IMG submission 89960) | Root nodule microbial communities of legume samples collected from Mexico - Turtle bean Mexico white nodule | ecosystem: Host-associated > Plants > Roots > Nodule | place: Mexico: Nepantla...
ACATCATGTTGGGGTGTTGGTAGAAAAATCTCTCATAAAGGTTTGGCCTAGAAGGCGTATTGAAATGCACGACTTGATTGAGGACATGGGTAGGCAAATTGACCAGCAAGAGTCACCCAAAGAACCAGGGAAACGCAGGAGATTATGGTTACCTAAAGATATCATTCATGTTTTAAAACACAACACAGTAAGTGATTTTCTTTTATATCTTTGATTCAATATTTCCTGTCATCTTTTCACATCATAGTATTCTTTTTTTTCTTGACAATTTGCAAAGTTATTTTGTGTGATTAGATTTTTAAACTTCTCTCAACATGTGGATTTTGTTGATTCGTGAATGTGATGACTTTTGCATCAACAGGGAACTAGCAGAATTGAAATCATATGTCTGGATTTGCCTATAAGAGAGAAAGAAGAAACACTAGAATGGAATGCAAAGGCCTTCAAAATGATGAATAACCTTAAAATACTTATCATTAGAAATGGTAAATTTTCCAAAGTTCCCAATTATTTTCCGGAAAGTTTGAGTGTACTGGAATGGCATGGATACCCTTCAAATTGTTTACCATCAAATTTTCTTCCAAATAAACTCGTCATCTGCAAGTTAACTGGAAGCAACCTTGTGTCATTTGGGTTCCATGGCTCATTGAAGGCAAGTTTAAAAAGTGTTTTCCTCATATTGTAATTTGGTAAAAACATTTATTAATTTGATTCTTAATTTTTTTCTCTCTCTCTTTATTTTCTTTGCAGAAGTTCGAGAATCTAACTGTCTTGAATTTTGACAATTGCAAATTTTTAAAACAGATACCTGATATGTCTGATCTTCCAAATTTGGAGGAAGTTTCATTTAGTCAGTGTGAGAGTTTAGTTGCAGTTCACGACTCAATTGGTTTTATGACTAAACTGAAAATATTGAATGCGGAAGGTTGCAGGAAGCTTATGAGTTTTCCACCTCTGAACTTGCCCACTCTTGAAAGTCTAGAACTTTCATATTGTTCGAATCTAGAGAAATTTCCAGAAATACTAGGAAAGATGGGAAACATAAGGAATCTTCAATTGAAGTTTTCCATAAAAGAATTGCCAATTTCGTTTGAAAACCTTATTGGACTCGAATACTTAAGATTGGAATGTGAAATTCTTCACTTACCAAGTAGCATTTTCATGATGCCTAAGTTGTTGGATATTAGGGTTACTAATTGCTACGAGTGGCAATGGGTAAAATCAGAAAAGGGTGAAGATAACATAGGCTCAATGGTTTCTTGGGAGCGAAGATTGTTTATAGCCTTGTTTTGCAACCTTGATGATCACTTCTTCTCAACAGGTTTCATGCAGTTCGCACAAGTGACATGTTTATGTCTAAGTGAAAGTTATTTCAAATTCCTTCCTGAATGCATCAAAGAATTTCACAACCTCGACACTCTTGATGTGAGTAATAGCAAGCATCTTCAGGAAATTAGAGGGATTCCACCAAAATTAAGGTGTTTCATAGCAAGCAACTGTATATCCTTGAGTTCCTCGAGCTTAAGCATGTTGCTGAATAAGGTTTTGTCTTGCTTTTTAAATACTTTTCTAATTCATAATATGTAGTGCTCTTTATGTTTGTTATAGCTAATGAGTTCTTTATGAATTATGTATGAATAACAGCAACTGCACGAGGCTGAAGGAACTAAATTCAGTTTTCCAGGAGCAAGTATTCCAGAGTGGTTTGATCACCAAAGCAGTGGACCTTCATGTTCTTTCTGGTTTCGTAATAAGTTTCCTACCAAAGTTCTTTGTCTTCATATTGCACCTGTGGATAAATTAGGTTTCATTAGACCTATTGTGTTCATTGATGGCAAAGTTCAAGGATCAAAATTCAATCGTTTCAATCAAATGAAGAGGAAGTTGAGTTTGGATCACACACACCTCTTTGATCTACAAGTGGGATTTTACTATGGTAATTTGTTTAAAGTACCTTTAGCAAAGGAATGGAAGCATGTGGAGGTTACATATGAAGGTGTGATAGAGACCTCAATTATTAAAGCTACAGGAATCCATGTATTCAAAGAGGAAAACAACATCATGGAGGACATTCGGTTTGATGATCCTTATAGCAACAAGAAAGTAGACAAATATCTAAATGGTTCTCAATCACAAAACCTCTCCTTGTTACAAAGCATAGGTTTGTTCACTACATGCAAATTTTTCCTAGGTTTTTTTCTTTTTGTTTTCTTGCTTTTATTTTTTATTTTATTTGAGTGAGATATTTCCATATATTAACAATGATCTGTTTTGATTCTCATAAACCCAACTTGTGTCCATATTGAGCTCTAATAATGTATGTATCTTCATGATTTTAGGCATTTTCAAGTTTTTATATTTTTATAGTTGTTTTTCTACTTTCTAAATTATTTATGCTAATAATAACAAAATTATATTAAATTTTTAATACGCATCTTAAATATTTTAAGATTTAGAGGGTTTATATTTATCTAAAACCAAATTAAGAACCTTTATGTTTGAACACTTGCTATCACGGTTTTAGTATTAAACTTAATGTGTTCTTAATGCATCCATTACACTATTTATACTTTTCTCATCGCAAGATCCTTCTAAGATTTTCTATTTCTTCATTTATTTACTTTTTCTTTTGGATTTCTTTTCTTTTTGTACTTTTCCAAAACTACTGTTTTTTTTTTCCTTTGGTTTTATTATTTTATGAAATAAATTAATTCTTTTTTCATTCTTATGCATTTGTGAACCATTATAATATCAGGACCTCCTTCTGAGTATTTTATTTTTTCATTTATTTTCTTTTTCTTCTTTTTGTTCCCTTTTCTATTTCTAGTTTTTTAAAACCACTATTATTCTCTCGTTTTTCATATTCAGTCTTTTGGTTTTACTATTTTAGGAAATAAATTAACTCTATTTTCAGTCCTTTTTTTTTTCTTAATCTGTATTTTGGTTCTTATTTCATTGTTTTGTTTTATACTCAACTTTATTTTTGTTCTGATTTTTTAATTTCGTATTTAGTTTTTGATTTTTTAATTTTGTATTTAGTTTCTGATTTTTTTAAAAATTAATTATTTTCTGAGATCTAAAAAAAAATATTAGGCCCATTTTCATTTTTCTAGCCTTGTAAAAATGTAAATAGGAATAAAATATTTTTGTATAGGATTAATAATTTCTTTTGTAAAAATATAAGCATAAGTAACTACATTTGGGTCTAATTAAGATTTGACTTTAAGGTGAAAACCTTAATTTGCAAGTGGATATTCAACCTAATTAATCATTACTTTTCATAGATTTTAATCATAGACTTTAGAATAATTAAAACCTCATAAAAAATCTCTAAACCTATTTCTGAAATTGAATTTGAAAATGAGATTAAATGTTAATACTCCTTATGAATACAGTTTAAGTTAATCTCTAACACTACATTAATTGTAAAATCTTGTTTGATACGTTTATGCGACTGGAGAATTCATCAATAAAAGGATGATAAATATACATTTGCTATCATGAATCATTTAGTTCCTCATATCCAATACTGGTTTTATCATGGGGTTTATAGAATATCAAAAGACTTCCCACCTATTTAAGATTCAAATAGGATTTTCCTTAAGAAAGTGTTTTCGATCAGTATAAAACGTTTTCCAAGAATTTCAATTTTCAAATAACTTTCTTTTTTAATTTTTCAAATTATGTGCTTGTCAAGTCTTTGTTTTAGATTTTTTTCTCTTCATGAAGTTTTCCATTTCTGTTTGAACTTAAGGTTTTTTCTCGATAAAATCATTTGATGTTTCAAACTTGGTTTTTAAAAGCTCAAGCTCTTAGACACATTTTTTTTAAACCTTTTAAAGACATTTAAAAAACATTAGTCATTTTGGAAGTATTAGAAATAACTTCATAATAATATCCTTATAATATGCTTGAGTAACAGAATAAATATAATTAAAGTCTAGCTCATCATCAAAGTCATAAAAAATATTGATCATTAAAGTTACCATTGGCACCTTGGATGATGTGGTTCTTTTCTAGTTCTAAGCATCTTGTTGAAGCACTTCTTCATACACTTTCAAGATTCAAGTTCTTTTAAGAAAATCTTGTCAAGATTCTTAGGTGAACGCCAAGTTGTTTCTTGATATCCCATTGAGTAGGAAGAGTTTGCATAAATTTATTAATGAGATTGTAGTACCACATTCTCAATCAAAATCTCACTTAATTTACTTAAATTCTTTAATATTCTTATCTATAAATATATATATGATACTATCATATAAAACACTTGCATGTGAAATAGTATAGGAGTACATGAACCATATCATTAAAAAAGAATTCCCTTGTAATCTACTACCAACTAGAATAAAATGTACTAAGAAATAGTTGTGATAGTATAAATGGTTGTGATGATCCTTCATTAAACTCATAAACAAGAGATTTCCTACTATAAGTTGTTAATACCAAATATGGATAATTATTTAATTTCATAATAAACAACATAGATATGGATAATCAAAATTATTAACCTTAAAATTACACTTGGAGAATATTAGGGATTAGAGTTATGGTTTAGGGTTAGGGGTAGGGTTACCATCATAACTAACTATATTATTAAAAAAAATTATAACTAAATATAATACACATAAATAAATTTATAACTAATTATAATACACATAAATAAATTTATAACAAATTATAATACACATAAATAAATTTATAACAAAATATAATACATAAAAATAAATTATAACAATTCCAGTAATACACAACAATTTTTTATAATTGTTTATAATACACAAGAATTAATTTTTAACTAATTATAATAAAAAAATTAATTTATATGTAATTCAATGCAGAAAATTTAATTTATAACTAATTTTAATACACTTCAATAAAATTTTAAGGTATAGGGTTAAAGACCAAATGACTCACTGTTTTCAACTACTAAGTTAAAAAATTAATTTATTTATCAAGAACCTTAAATCAATTATATAACCAATTATATACAAAGCATAAATCTACATAGTGACTAATTATTAAATGAATATTTTTTTAAAACAAATTATTTAACACACATTAATTAAAACAACTCAACATAACTCCAAACCAAGCTTCACTGCAAGCTTACCAAATATAAACATAATCAGTTATTCTTTATTAACTCCAACACACACCTCTCACGCCGAGACTGTCAACTCGTACGTGGAACTATATATTATGGGTGATCCGATAGCGGGTGGCACGATAGGCCCAACACAAATACTCGCTAGGATATGCTCGAAATGGCTCTGATACCATATTAAGAAGTGGACTTTAAGTCTAACTCAACCCCATAAAACCGGCTCATGAGATGAGGTTTGCACCCACTTATATACTATGAAAGACTCTAATCTCTAGTCGATGTGGGATGTCCAACATACCTAAAGATAAACACCGAACATAATCAATTATAGCTTTTAAAACAATTGGTAATCAATTATGGTTGAGGTTGAAGACACCACATAATCAATTTTGCTTAAAAAATATAGGACATAATCAATTATCTTACCTGTGTTTTATCATACATAATTGATTATCTACATTAAAAAAGGATTAATTTGCATGCATTTTCTCATACATAATCAATTATCTACTAGAAATAAAGGGTTAATTGATTAGGACCTTAGTGTACTATTGCACATAATCAATTATGGTTCACTTGGTTCCAAGTTTCAATATTGGATTCCTTTCCTTTTTCATGACTCTACGGGGATTCTTTCATGACAGTGTCTCAATGCATTACTTTTCACATGCACATAATGACAAAAATGAATGTCATGCACAGTAAGCAAGGACAATGAAGTAAAACCTGAATATGATAATGATTTTTTACTCGTATTTCTTCGAGTTTCTATGTACTTGAGTGAAGATGCAAAAATCTCATTCACTCATTCTTTCGTTCTCATACACTAATCCAAACATGCTTCATTCACGCTCATCCTTGTTCGTAAATCGTACTACTGCAAATCTAAACACAACATGAAGATCTTGGTAGCTTAATTCTTCCTTTCATAGTTAAGAGTTTTGGTTGAGTAAGGCATTCTACAATTTGAAAACATGCACCAACTTAATGTTGTTTTCTATGTTGACTAAGCTTGAAGGAAGAGAGTACATGAATGACATTACAACTCATGAATCATTCCATCAAAAATCCTTATAGGGTCATGGAATATGTATTTGTTAAAGTGGACCAATTCTATCAATTCATCTTTTTCACAAACCTTGTAATTCTAGGCACGAAAAAAGATACATGGGTATCTCTCATTTTGAAAAGACTAAATCAAGTTGAAACCTTTTTGGTCCAACCATAACTAGTCATTGATTCATAACTAAAAATGTGACTTTAACTACTGGTGTGGAGAAAAAAACAATTCATGACTATAATCATATAATTTTTTGAATGTTTTATTGATGAGAACCAATTACAATCTAGGAACTCAAAATATATAGTATCTCACATCACACATTTTTTTAACCAAATGAGTAACAACAAAGACTAAATTGACTTCCTAAATTTAATTTCAACAATCTATTTAGCAGTGTTAACCTAATTTTGGAAAGCAGTGTGTAATTTTTGGAAAGAAAATGGGAAACGCAGACAAAAATTATTTTATTTTGTTTGGTTAAAGGTCGTGTCTGGTCCAAGTCCGCGCTTAGTGTCAACTCCCTAAGATAGCGCGTGACTTCATCGTCCGTTTACCGACTCAGATTTTGCACGTTCAGAATATTTACGATATTGCCACCACTCTTTTTCCCTTCTCTCTGTTCTGTTTGTGTCGATACAATTTCTTCTCCCATTTCCTTCTCTCGTTATCTTTCTCTTTTCTCTCCTTTATCCGTTGACATGTCTTCTGCCGGCGGCGACGGTACCTCCGGTGAGCCTCGCCAATACTTCTGCCACCAGTGCAATCGCACCGTCTCTGTTACCCCTTCCCCCTCCTCCGATCTCATCTGCCCCGATTGCAACAGCGGTTTCCTCGAAGAACTCGAAATCCCTAACCCTAACCCTACCCCATCCAATCCTTTCTTCCCTGACTTCCCTCTCGCTGGGGCCACCGCCATTCCCTTCGTCTTCCCAGGAGGAGCGGGCCAGCCCTTTGACGATTTCTCCACGCTCTCTGGCATTCGATCTGACGCCGCCACCGCCGATACTGCCCTCGCGCCCTTTGTCCTCCTCCAGAACTACTTACAAACCCTAAGAGCCGGTGGCGGCGGCGGCAACCTTCAACTTGTGATTGAGTCCGGGGACCCCGGCGGAGCGTTCCGGTTTCCCGGAATCACCCACGGCGACTACTTCTTCGGGACGGGCCTTGAGGAGCTGATCCAGCACCTCGCCGAGAACGATCCGAACCGCTATGGCACCCCCCCGGCTTCTAAAACGGCCGTCGAGGGGCTGCCGGACGTCTCGGTCACCGAGGAGCTGCTTGCGTCGGATTCCTCACAATGCGCAGTGTGTAAAGACACGTTCGAACTCGGTGAAACCGCGAAGCAGATGCCCTGTAAGCATATATATCACGCGGACTGCATTTTGCCTTGGTTGGAAATGCATAATTCCTGTCCAGTTTGTCGGTATGAGCTGCCCACAGATGATCCTGATTACGAGCAGAGGGCTCAACGTGGTAGCGGTGGTACCGGCAGTGGGGTGGCTTCCCAGGTGAATTGGAACCTGGCTGTGGGGCCTGGTGGTTCTGCGGATTCGTCTGGTGGCGGAGACAATTCGCAGCGGAGGAGGTTTAGGGTGTCTTCGTTGTGGCCCTTCAGGCAATCTGTTTCTTCTGGTGCTGAGACAAGTAATGTTGGCGGTGGCAACAATGATGATAACAGTAATGTCAATAGTGGGGAAAACAATAGTGGGCAATCGAATTCTGGAAATAGGGGGAATCAGAATTTTGAGTCGGAGACCAGACAGGAAGATCTAGATTGAGAAGCACTCGTGTTTGATATGTAAGTTTGGATGTTACCTCTTTCTTTTGAGTGTTGAATTTTTGTTCTGTTGGATGTTTTGCTTTTTGCAAATTATGATGAAGGTTTTGCATTGTGCTGTTGTCTGTTTCTGATGGCGTAGCTAAGATGATGAATTAGAATAAAAGTCTTCCGTTATGCTTTGTTTGGCTTTGGGTTATTATAGTGATATGCTAGTTTATTTTGGCTCTTTGTGATTCTCCTCGACTGAATTTAATTGTCCGGTGTCTGTTAGGATAGTTTGTATGATTTAAAATTTGTCGCACGTTAGCCATTAGGTGACTAGATAGATCTAGGTACCTCAATCAATGAAATAGTGTCGTTTCTAAACATACAAATTCAGCTAAGTAGTTGTTCTGCTGCTACTTTATCTTTTTTATGTTTCTTTGTTGGTGTAAAATATGAAGAGATTTGTTCTATTAATTTGTTAATTGTAGAAGTGGACCAAAGGATGTGAATATGGTTTCTCTTTTTTCTGACTTGAAAAGCATAAGTCATGAGTTAAATAATGATTTATGGCAGACTTTAGTTCTTACCTCCTAGGAGATAAATATAGCATTGCCACAGTTTTTTCTTTTTATATCTCGTACTGTATAAGTTTGAGGAGCTACCCACTACTAAATCAAGCTTGAACCTCCATGATTAGAACTTTCTTTTCATAATGTGCGTGTCTAATGGTTGGGCGTATGCTTCCTTTTGCTTGGAAAAAGATCTACTAGAATGCTAAGATCAAATGAAATGCATCCCATCAGGTGGGTATATTTTATAAAATGATTTACTTCTTGGCGATCAAGGAGATCCATATTGCACTGTTGTAATTTAGGAAGTTGTAGTTTTTCTGATAAAAAAACTATGATCAAGAGTATTGAGCACTTTAAAAAATACTATTTTTTATGTGATTTTGCCAAGTTAAATATTTAATGTGCTTAATCAAGTATCCGTTAAATGACTAATTAGTTGGTGGTCCTACTTATTGGATAAATGGAATAAGGAGTTTCTATCCAACTTGTAGACTACTTGATCCACCTTGTTAATCCCATTAGTCGACCAAATGTATCCCTGCATTCTGTTTCATATGATTTCATTTGTATAAGATAATTTTGATATGGACAAATATAAAGCAACTACAACAAAAGTCTTCTTCCACTAGATGAAGTTGGTGATATAGATCACATGACGTCATTGAGCTTGATCAAAAACCAATTTTTCAAAGTAATAAAATTCAAGACATCTACCTTGTCCGAGTCATATTCAAGTAATAGCTCTGTTATTTCTAATATCTATCTCCGAAATTCTTTAGAGTTGATCTCTTTCCCTGATTCCTCAATCAAAACTATTTAATCCCTAAATATGAATTAAATTGGGGTTAATCTTTTGCATATCTTTGGTAAGGACATCTAAAACTATATTGAATAAGTTAGAACTCAAAATTGAGCCTTGTACGACACTTCTCTTGATACTTTATCATATACTTTTTTCAGTAAGTTTTTTTATATGTTTTGCTTCCTCCCATCCATCAACTCTTGTTGAGGATAAATAGCTTTTGTCATTCACCCTGGCATAATATGTGAAGTATAATTTGTGAAATAGTAGCACATTTGTCCGGTTAATAACTTGGTGCTGCTCATATAGTTTGTCAATAGTGCTCAACTAAAGTCAAAATTAAAATTTCCTGTCTGTCTGGCAACATGAAAATTCCTTCAATACCAAATATTCAGTAGTGTATAAATTTTTTAAAAGTAAGTTATTATTTTATTCTGGCTAAATCTGAAGGATATGGATACTAAGAAAACCTTTTATCTCTAGAAAGTGTTTATTTGAAGGTCTTTCCTTTTTCAACAGACCGCACTTTGCTAGAGTGCCATTCAGGAAGTCTGAGCGATTATATTCCAACAACTAGTCCCTATTTTATTTAAGCCAAAATATCTATAAAATCATTTTATGTTTTGTCATATAAAAAATCAACTGATAAAGTAATAAAATGTAATACTGAATACCAAAATAACACGTAGTACAGCAATACATTTGCTACACCAGAGACAAAAGTCTACTATGAAAAATATTCTGTTCACAAACTGTGCATTTCCTTTTAATTACACAACCTATTGTATGATGTATACTTCTAATGCATAAGTATGGTCATGCAGTTTCTAACTATGAAATATATACTTGTAAGTCCTGATACATGATTATCAACAGTCATTTTTTTATGCAAACCTCTCAGCTTGAACATTAATCCAAAAATGTGTGAAAATTTGTGTAGACGGTAAGAAATAATTATGGAATTACTTCTTTTGATTTCAAAAAGAAACAATACTTGGGTATTTAACAAAAACAAAATCCTCATAAAAGGAAATAAATCTCCAGAAATAAAGACTCTAAATCTGGAGCAAATCTACCAAATAATCTCCTAATCCCAATCTCTTAATTTTTGGGATTTCTTACAAACAAGTCTATATTTATTATTCAATCAATCTATATGTACATTAAATGTGTAATATTTACGTCCATATTTCAATAAATTTGCTATTGCAGAATCAGTTATTTTATATCATATATTTTCCTAATAATGAGCTACTTGGAGATGGACACACTGACTCTGTTGGGGGTTTTGGTGGGGGGATTCTTTCAAGCTTCCCTATAATCTTAAGGTTGAGAATGTTAAATTTTTATGTTTGGTAGGACAATTTAAAAATTAATTCCCTGGAACCTAAACGCTTCCTGAAATTGTTTTTAATTAAGTTTCCCATAAAAACTTTCTCATGGGGCAAGTTCTGTGAAGGGATGATGTTTTTATACAATTTTGTCTCTAATCCCGAAGAATATTTTAAGCATACCAAACATATTTATGACATTTTCTGGATACAAGACTTCCGGGATGTAACACAGATAGAGAGAGACTAATGGAATGAAATAGGAAAAAATTCTTATATATTCTTCTTTTTCTCATACATGATCCTCACGAAAGGATCGTTACTAGATGCAAGTTGATAATACTTAAAGAAAATATGAGTAAAATAGCTTGAGAGATCTTAACTTATCTCTCTACTTTTTTAGATTCATATATTTATAAAGATCAGTTCCTTCCTTACAACAAAAGCTTAAGGAAAGAGGAAAAAAAAAACCTCTAGGACACTAGGTTACATAGATACAACACAAAACAACTTTTGCTCATATGATAATATAAATAATTCTAACACTCTCCCTCAAACTTTCAAGATATTTAACGCATATTTCTTTCAAGAAATCACAATACCTTCTTTTGATTGAACCACTTCAATGCCTAGGAAGTATTTGAGACACCTAACTTTAATGGACTACACCTATCTACAATCAATTGTCTCCTACTTTGGGGGACATAGGAACCAAGTGCCATGTGTGATTATGTTCAAGAGCCTACATTTCAACAATCATGGCTTGTCGCCTTCCAAGATGATTAAGTGTTTCCATCACATTTTTGAAATGATAATAGAAGACACAGAAAATAAGTGAGAAATAGGAAGGGGATACCCAATGATAGTCTAGAAAATTGTAAATAGAATTAGGATTACGGATAGAACAAGAACTTTTCTAGAGAGAAATGGGTTAACCAGAATCTTCATTATTCGTAGTCACAATTTTGAGTGATAATTGTGAATGAGTTAATGAAGAGGATTCATCATGTATTATGAGACCAATCAGTTGTGGCTTGCATTGGTAAGTGCTGATGGGCGATGATGATGACCTTGGTGGGTTTAAAGTGGTAGAGGAATTTGGAGTGTTGTGAAGAGCATGGAAAAACTAGGGTTCAACGACTATAATGGGGAAGACTTGTTGGACATAATCAACTTCATGAAGAAAAGGAAGAAATATGTCTTCAAAAAAGGTGATATTTGTAGGCATACAATACCTTTTTGTTTCATGAGAATAACAACAATATCTTTCTTGGAAACACAATATCCTAGGATGACCCATTTGATGGCTCTTGTCGGTAGTTTGTCGAGACTGAAGATAAGTCATCTACAAAATACAAACATCCAAAAACACGAAGAGTAACTTGAAATAGAGGTTCATTTGGGAACACAATGGAATATGCAATTTTATTATCAATCGATGAAGAAGGCATTCCTTTGATAAGATGAAAATTGTAAGAATGGCATCACTCCATTGATGAACTATATTTGTAACAAGTAATAAGGTGTGTAGTTTCAACCAAATGTCTATTTTTTCTCTATCATATACCATTTTGCTAAGGTGTATGTAGACAAGTAGATTGATGTAAAATTCTATGTGAATTCAATAGTAGAAAATGCAGAAGAAAAATATTCTTTGGCATTATTACTTATGAGGATTTTGATAACTTGTCCAATTTGATTTTTTTATTTTGTTCGAGAAAGATATAAAGATAGACAAAAGTTCAAAATCATCTTTCATTATATAAGCTCAAGTGCACCAAGAGTATGTAAACACGACTTGGTCCCCAAATGTTGAAGTGAATGATAAAAAATTTACATCTTGACTCATTTAGCTTGAGAAAAGAGGATCTAACATGTTTTCTAAGTTGACATGACCCATACTCTAGGACTTGAAGGTTACCGAGTTCAAGAACTATTTGTTTTAATATGAATAATTCAAGCGATCTTGCAAAAGTTTAGGAGAAGGAAATGCAATACAAGACATGAGTGATCTGGTCCCAAAATAGTACAATCTTCGCACTTTATGTCCTTTGTTGATCAGTCTACCTGTATCATCTTCTTGTATAACAAATGAGTTGGCATCAAAGGTTACAAAACTATTTAATTACTTAGTTAATTGACTTAGAGAGATAAGATTAAAGAGGCATGCAAGAACAAATAAAACAGATTTTTAAGTTTAAAGAAGGAGAAAGTAAAACTTTACCAACTTTCTCCTATAACATCTCTAAATTTTGGATCCGTTGACTAAGGTTATGAAGTGAGGAATTTTTGGAGAAGAAATAGAAGAGAACGAGGAGATATTACCATAAATATTATCAAAAGATTGTGAGATGTAGGTTGTGGACAAACTGGGATGTGTGGAAGATTGTGCTTGGCTGCTGGAATTAGTTTCTCCATAAATTAAAATTAGTTTTATACATGAACTAACTTGTAGAAACTCTCTTATAACTTCTATAAATTTTTATTTTTAACTTGTACATAAGCTAATTTTAGCTTTTGTAGAAGTTAATTTCGTTTTTTTTTTCTTTTCAATTTTATCTCCTATAAAAGCTTGTGGAGAAATAAGCCTCAAATAAAACAAGCCAGTATACAAATCCATTTTTAGGTAATTAACGAACATGTGTGTGTGTATACACACACAGTTTACATTAAGACTATAATACTCTGGAAAACCTGTTCAATTGATTTTTTCAGGGTTTCAAATAGAGAGGTAAGAGTTGCCCCTATCCACTACTCATAGAGGCTGCTCAGTTTAGCAGTTTAGTGTGGCAGCCATTGCAGGCCTCAGCAGGTGGTATGTGTTGATTCTAAAATAGCCATCTAATCAGAGACATTAGGACATTTTTGGAAGGCTATTTTTTATATTTTATTTTCCAAAAATGAAATATATAAATGTAATAACAGTGAAAATGTTAAAAAATACTTGCATTTAGAAGAGGATGATTAGGGATTCCTATCTAGGTAAAACTTGTTCTGACTTTTGCTGCTATTTACTTGTATGTTTTTGTTTAAGACAACTATGACTTCTTATTGTTAATTATGAATATCACTAATGTCAATTTATCATTCTTTAGAATTTAGAAGTATATAATATGCACAATATAAAAAATTAAAAATTTGTAGTTATTCTGCTATACACTATACCTAGCATTTGTGGAGCTAGCCACTATCAAAGATTTAAAATGACACAGACTACAAGAAATTTTCTGTACTGCCTGATCCAGATGGCATACTTGTTGCCCTATAGTGAATTTGAATTGGATTGGACCATGCCCTTTTAATTTGGCAGGTAGTTATATTTGATGACGGTTATACAGGGTTCTTTAAAACTTTACTTCATCATTTAAGGTCATGGCTTCATATGCTTCTGATTTTCTATTTTCAAATCTAAAGGACTATATAGATAATAAAATAATATGGTTCATATATTCATCTATTATTGAACGGTATCCTCTTGTTCTTGGAAGATTTAAATTCTCAAATTTCTGTTTTTTGTTGAAATTGTGGTTATTGTTTTATTGTACAGCTTTCATAAAGTTGTTTTTTGGGTGTATGTACCTATCTTAAGGATTGAGTGTTATAGGCTGTAGTTATTCCTTGTATTGTACTCTTCTCTTATCTGCATACATGAAATGCATCAGTTGAGCACAATAACTACTTATTTTTATCACCTCTAAATTTAAGTAGGTATTAGAGTGGGTACGATCCTGCTTTGTCTTCTCATTGTCAAACTGTCATTGTCCGCTGCCACCATCCAACAATTTTTTTTTGTCTGGAAAAGTTAAGGTTAGGTGTGCCCAAGGAGTGCAACCCAACCCCCGGTGTTTGCATGACCAAAAGTTCCGAGACACACTTCCATGGGTTGATCTTGTTGGTGTTTTGCACAGTTTGTGTGCTCCACATGTTGTCTTCATGTGGTTAGAATCCGTTGGACCACCGCCATTCATCTAGTTAGCATCTTTTGCACATGTTTCTGCCCTTGGTTCCCTGTTTCAACATCCTTGGACAGGTGGTCTAGTCTCCCCCCTTTTTGTAGAGTTATGGTTCCTTGGTCAAGGATATGTTGACCATTTGGAGAAGGAAGTCAATGTTGTTCCTACTAAAAATAAATCTTGGTGGCAAAAACTTGACTTCCATATATGTGTTGATTTATGACAATAGGTTTAACACAATGTGTTAGAGATACTTTTCAGAAGAAGGCTCGAGATACTTTTACTATATGTTGGTTGATGATGTTATCTTTTTCAGGAGACACCTTTCTTCTCATCCCCCGTGGAAACTCCTTTTCAACAAATTCTCAATATTTCATCCTTGGTCCATTGATGATTTTGACTTCTTCTCACTCCAATCTCAATGAAAACTTGCCTTCATCCCTTTTTCATTGTTCAATTGATGTAGCTCCACTACCCCTCCTTACATTCTAGGGCAAGACACAGAGAGATCGTCTCACGATTCTTGAAGTCTCTCGAGATTAATATCCTCCTCCAATAGTTTCCCATGTCATGGATCCTTCTCTATCTACTCCTTCACATGACTCCATTTCAAAATGGCCCATCGCACTTAGGAAAGGTATTCAATCTACTGGTAATCCATATCTTGTTTATATTCGCTTGTCTCCATCATACTCTCTTTTGTTTTCTCTTTATCTTGTACTCCTATTCCTTAAAATGTCCATGAGGCACTTAATCATCTTGAAATATGACATGCTATGAATGAAGTGCGGGCTCTTGCAAACAATGACACATGGAGGCTTGTTCCTCTTCCCCTTGGAAGAAGACAGTTGATTGTCTTGAAGTTCAGTTAGTATTCAAAGGGTATGCCTAAATTTATGGACTTGACTATTGTGGCCAAGGTTGTCATTCACCATTGGCCACTTTACCACTAACACTACAAATGTTTTTCTTTGTGGTGATATTAAGAAAGAAATTTACATGAGGCAACCTCCTAGAGTTGTTGCTCAGAGAGTATAGTTTAATATGTAAATTACACCACTATTTCTATGGGCTGAAGCAATCACCTCGAGCTTGGTTTGGTTAATTTAGTCATATCATACTATGCAAACTTTTAGATTAAAATAAAGTGAGGAAGGTTATTCAGTTTTCTATTGTCATACTTCTCTTGGAAAGTGTGCTCATCTAATGGTTTATATTGATGATATAGTTATTATAGAAAACAATGCCACTAGGATTTTTCAAGTAAAAGAACACTTATTCAGCCATTTTTAGACCAAAGACCTTAGTTATCTGAAATACTTTTTGGGTATTGAAAAGTGTCTCCGTTAGAGGAAAGTGTTGTTATTTCACAACAAAAATATGTTCTTGATATTCTTGAGGAGACAAGGATGGCAAACTGCAAACGTATTGATAGTTTTATGGACCAAATCAAAAGTTAATGGTGGATCAAGGTGAAAATTTTCAAAATCCAAAGAGATATAGGAGGCTAGTGGAAAAACTTATTTATCTTACACTTACTATAATGAGACCTAGTATCTCTTATGCAATTGGAGTTGTTTGTCAATTTATGCGAATTGTTGTATGAAGTCAACGAAAACGCTCAAATATATCAAAAAGGCTCAAGGATAAGGATTGTTAAATGAGGACACGGGAAATACTCAAATTATAAGGTGTTGTGATGCAAATTGAGCTGGTTTGTCCCATTAATAGGGAGATCCATCTCAGGATAATATGTTCTCATTGGAGGTAATACTGTCTACGAAATGTTGCTTGGTCCAGTGGAGAAGCCAAATATAAATCTGACTTTGGTCACTTATGAACTTGTGTGGATTAAGCAACTCCTTCAAAGCTGAAAATTTGTGAAGTTGTATTGTGATAATCAACCAGCCCTTGTCTCCAATCTAGTGTTTCATGAGAGAAGCAAACACATAGAGATCGATTGTCATTCTCTTAACGAGAAATTGTTATCCAGGAACTTTATATCAAATTTATTAGATCTAATGACCAGCTTGCAGACATTCTAACCAAGTCTTTGGGAGAGCCTTAGTTTATATATTTCAAGCTTGGTGCATACAATTTATATGCTCATGCTTGAAGGGAAGTGTTGAGATTGTGTTATTATTTTATTATAGAGCTTTCATAAACCTGTTTTTTTGGGTGTATATGCCTATCCTAAGGATGGAGTGTTACATGCTATAGCTATCCCTTGTATTTTACTCTTCTCTCTTTTTCTATATATATATGAAATACATCAGTTGAGCAAATATATGATTTTTATCACCTCTAAATATGAAATACATTGTTGAACTTTATAGAAGTCATGCTTGCTTGCTTTAGGGGCGGCCCTGGTTTCTTGAAGATATGAATTGTGGAAATTATTTGTATGAATTATCTATCTACGATCTTCGTCTTTTGATGTTTCTGTATTTCTCATCTGCTGATTTACAAACAAAAGTCAAAATTTCCTATGAAAAACGTGAGCCATCTCTGCCACAAAATGTTATATGCTATTTATCAATGTCAATTCTATCTTCACAAGTGGGTATTGTTCTTGCCAGTGACATTCATTGTAAAGAAAGTCAAATCGTGCAATGTAGTGTTACAGTTAGATTAGTTATTTATCACTGGGAGTTTTTAAATTTCAAAGATCAAGGCCATTACTTGTGGACTGAGTGTTTTACTATTTATGCTATTGATAGCGCGTTCTCTATTTTTTTTTAGTAAGCAACGTAACCACTTCATGTCCTTTAAGCTACTTTTATATTTTCTGTTCTTGACCTTTTACAGGATGCTACAATGTAGTTAGCATCTTTTTCGTGATATTGCTTCTCAGATGCCATACACTTGAGCAGGTTTTCATTTTTCTCAACTTTCTTGCAGGTATGTGGAGTTTTTCAAATTTGCAGCATTTGTTGAATAGAAATGATGTTAAATATCAATTAGTGGTTCGTGACAGTTGAAAATGTTATTGGATTATAATGAACTTACGCAACTGTCCACCATGTTTTGAGTTCTTTCTTTCTATAACTAGAGCAATACCTGTCCGACGCACAGGCAGAAAAAGAAAATTAAAACAGTGTGTGTATAAGTAATAAAAAATTTAAGCAAAAGATGTGTAGGTCCACAATGCACAAAAAACCAACACGTGGATGAGTAGAAAGGTGGTTGGATAGAATTTATATTACTGCTACTATTGATGATATGTACATTACTATTGGTTCAATATTTTCTTAATTTTGTTTTCTATTACGTGACTCCTGTCCTTTCTCCCTTATACTCCTTTCTGCTAACCCAATAAATCCTTCTGATGCATTGCTGCCAAAGCTATAATGCATTGAGTTTCCCCCCTCTTGTTAGTCGAAATTTATTCACAATTCTTTATTTTGTAATTTTCAATAAATGTCAATAATATTCAAATTGCATTAAAATGAATGTGTTAGAAAGTATATGGTTATTAGTCCTTCAATAATCTGAAAATATGGAGCAGAGGAAGCCTTCAAACCCCCGAAGGAAGATTTCTTGTTGTGTGAGAAACTTACTTTCATAGATGGGACTCTCCCCCATTCTATTTTTGTCTTTTTCTTTTCTCAGAAATTGGTCCAGTTTTCCTACGCATAGTCTTGTGCTGAATCTGTATGTCTGGTTTGAAACGTTACTCTTACATGGAGATTTGGTGAGTAGCGTAATGACATTTGTTAACTTTACAGAGTAGTTGGGTACATTCACCCATGAAATGGTGGCATTAACTTTGCCATCACTCTAGGAGTTTAGGTTGTAAATGAACGTAGGTGCTGTCTAATCATTTGTTGAGAAGTTTCAATGTTTCCTGAATTTTGACATGAATTACTTTTGACTCAGTTTCTTCAAAGATGATGTGATGCCTTAGAAGTGAGTAGAAAACCCAATTTATGTAGCTACTTTTTACCCAATAACTTCCTCCTCATCAACTAGTTCATTTAGAAAAGGTTTCTTATGATTCAAAGAACATCAAAGGTAAGATACTTGATAGAGATGGAAAGATGAAAAAGTTCTGAATTTTGTAAATTAGTGCCCATATAAGATGGAATGGACAAACTTCTAACTAAGATCATCATAAATGTGAGTAACCATTTAAATCTTTTAAAATGAATTTTAAAATACTAATTAACTATTATTGATAGCAAATTATGTTTTATATAATTCAAATTTCTGATGACGTGACGTGTTATCTAATAATCTCTGTTTATTTATACGTAAAAAAATCATTGAAATCTACCTATCATGAACTCTTTCCAATTTTTTTCTTTATTACAGACTCGTAATAAATTTGAACATAAAACAGTAAATAGGTGGTGTCCATGAAAAAGGATGAAAAATACATTTTTCCATCACCATGGGAATGCTAGATGTTATAATTATTTTAATCTCACGACTAGTAAAAATACATGCATAGCTCTTCACATTTTTATTTCGTTAAAATACATATTATTATTTTTATAAGTAATTAATAAAAAAGTAGAAAAATTATTATAATTTAATATATACACACACAAATAATTTTATAATTATTAATTATGATCTTCTTAAAATTATTTATTATTTATTAAAAGATCAATAACTGAATTTTTATTTATTAAGAGCATAAATGATAATAATAATAATATATTATTACTATCATTATTAAAATAAGAGTATGTTTTAAAATTATAAAAATAAATTATTTTAATTTTATTGTAGGTAACTTTTTTTATTAGGTAACTAATTTTTTTGTTATGAATAATTATTTAAATTTAAATTTTAAAAAGTAAAATTATTAGAAATTGTGTACAGTACCTTGTGACACGAGTCACTTATTGCCGAATTACTTTGCTTCCCTCATCCCCAGACAAACGGGTGGCACGCAACTTTTGTAAGTTATAAACTTGTTTTTCATGACATTTGTGCCTCCATTTTGCTTCAAATATACATCTCTCACGATATTTTCAGTATCCTGGCTTTTTTTTTAAGAGTTGCTTGCTAGTTTTAATATTATTGATTTTTATCCGAGAAAGTCAGGTAAGTTTTTGTTGACAGTGATCTCTTATGTTTCAGAAAATTATCTTCAAAAATATTTTTCAACATTATCATATATAAATTTTTTAAAGTATAAAATAATTACAAAAAGTATGTTTTATCACCTTCAAAAATATATTTCAACATTATCATATAAAACTTTTTTTAAAGTATAAATAATTAAAAAAAATATATATGTTTTACCACTTCTATCGTAAAAAACATCATAACAATTTTCTTATATTATTTTATTTTTAGTCATCATGATTGACATAATGATCAATTTCATTAACATCCCCTTTACCTCTAAACATATTCACTTCATCTAATAAATTACTCTAAAACTCCTTGCTCATTACAATTATTTCATATATTACTACTAAAACAATTTTTTAAAATAGATAATACGTAACATTTTTTTCCCGTTGATTAGGTATTCTTGATTGTCAAAAATACATATTTTATTTTCGCTCCTCCAATGTTAAAAATCACCCAAATTACTACAAGTTATACTATTTAAAATGCAAATTTAACTTCTAAAACTGTGAAATTACTAAAGTTGAAAACTATAGTTTACTACAATCTCAAATTGCTATACTGTGATAATATCCTTTGAGAGGGTATATTCTAAAAAAAGTCAACCACCATTAGAGACAACTCCAACCCTCATTAATAATGTATTTTATTCTGAAATTTATACTATTATACTTAACCATACAATTCCCTACCTTCACTTTATATTCATGAGAAGTCATATCACCAGTTCATAATAAAAATATAAGAATGCATGTTCAGAACATAACATAAATAATTTTAATTTATAAGATGTTTTTATTTACTTATATACTATGAAATGTTTTTATTTATAGTTGGTGGATTCCAACATTTTTTTTATGCATTAAAAGCTCTGGTTTTGATTCTTAACACAAAATTTTATTATATAATCACATAAAATATGTAATTTCTCAATCATGCTACTTAAAGATTAAAACATGTTGTAATAACATTGCATATTATTATAAAGTAGCAAAATCTAAATGTTAGGCACTATTTGACTTGATTAATTTGTTAGGCAGTAGTTTATGATAGCAATAACTTTTTCTTGTTTACTTTTATGCAATCAGAAATTGCCCTTTTAACTAATCAAAGAAGGTATGGAACCAATACTTGGTTCATGAATTAGGTACGATAATATTGGTAAAGTAAAATGTAAATATCACTTTTCATTATTAATCACACTAAATTCTATATATTATATACACTTATAATTTTATACTTAATATGTTTAAGTTTATACTAGAAATTAAACTCATTTATATTTAAAATGTCAAAGTCAATTCATAATGTTGATACAAAATAATTATTGATTAAATATTTAAAACAAATAACCTATTGACAATCACCCATTAATTACATTATAACTAAGTCGAATTTAAATTTAATAATTTAACATAATAATATTTTATCTGTGATTTTCCAAAACCGCCTAAAAATAGCTAATTTTACAAATAGTGGAATTCATTATGAAATTAAGATCTTCTCTAAAATCAATCAAAGTTACAATCATTTTTCCCAATATTTAAACATATAACAATTTAAGTAAATTTGAAATTATAGAAGATATATAAGTAAAAAAAACGTATGAGTTTCGAATATATTTGGATTAAGTTGTTAAAAAGAGGTAAAAACATAATAAGGAGCATTGAACACTACTTTAAGAAATTTGAATTTTTTTTGAAAAACTTCCTCTAACAAGTTTTAATAGATAAAGTTATATTTGATAAACAATTTGTGAAGTAGTTTTCTTTTAGAGTAACATGTGATGAAAATACGTAAAAAATAAGGAAGAAAAGAGATTTGCACAAAGATATTTTATATTTACGATAGATACACGATAAATCACACTCTTCTAAACAACTATGAACAAAAACAGTTGTTTTTCCTCATAACTACAAGGTTTAAGTATTGCTTAAGAAAATAAGAGATTTGGCATGTTCTTGTTGCAAGAGTTTTGTTAGTCTTTCTTTTTAAAAAAAAATATTTTTTATAAAGAGCTCGAGAAGAAAAGAGTTGTTGCAAAACCATTGAAGTCATTGTGAGTATCTTATTTTGGTACTTCTTCCTATTGTGTTTGGTCACACCTATAGCTCAAGTGAAATAAATACTCTTGACTTAACATTAAATATGTGTGACTTTTTTTATAACACCTCTAAAACACATAAATCTTCTTAAGCTGAGGCATGTAGTCTTTTCTATCTTTTGAGGAAAAATTAGAGGGTCTACACTGTGTCTTTTCCAAAAAAATTGTTCGTGTAAAGCAACTTTCAACATGTTCTTCAAAAGATCTGACATTGATAAAACGTTGCAAGATCCTCCTAGAAGAATAAAGAGTGTACATTTCTTATGGGCATAAAATAAACAATTATAAGGTTAATGTGTACTATAAACTACTTTATAATTCCTTATGTCATATGAAGTATATTTATTGTTTGTCTAAGTAAAATCTTAGTAGACAAAGAACATATGCATAATGATTATGTGTGTCAAATGAAACACATTAAAAAATATTTACAATTGTTGAACCACACAATTTGTGATTATCGGACTAAACTAAACACTTTGTATCTAATGATTTGATACATATAAAATTATGTTTTACACTTAATTATTTAACCACACAATCAAAATAAAACAAATGATATGTTGAATTTAAATCTAACAAAAGTCAATATGAATTTATAAGAATTTATAGTAATACTAAAACAAATAAAAGTCCACTTAAAAAAGTATAAATAGATAACAATAAATATATATATATATATATATTATTCATTTATAGCACATTTATTATATCATTTATTTCTTAATTGATTTGAGTGGAGGTAGAATTTCTACTCTTCAAACATTTAAAAGAAGACTCACACCTAAAAAAAATATTTTAAAATACTATCTCAATATTTGTAAAAAAAAAATGATTGCAGTTGTTTAAATTACCAAAAAAATAGCATATATGGTATATAAAATTTTAGAAACTCAATCTCAAAAAATAATTTGAAATGAATAATTTGAAACACAACTATTCTTCAGTAAAAGCCTATCTAAGTAATATATTCATTACCATCCTAGTAACAATGAAGTTATGTTGCAGAACTAATGTTTAATTGTGATTTTTTTTTATGAAACTGGTACAATTATATTCAAAATTACGTAAATAGATATTTTTTTAAAAATTATAATATTAAGTAAATCGTGCTTTAAAATATGATTTTATAATATAAATAAGAATGATTTGAAACATACACATTTACAAGGTTAAAATTATATTTCAAAGTACGTTTTCAAAAAAAAATTTATTGAAATTGTGTTTAAAAAAGTAATTTCATATTTTAATTTTATAAATCGTTTGTCGAAATTTCTTAAATAAATTCGCACATTAATTTATGATTTTAATGTAATCCTACATTAATTTAGGGTTTTAATGAAATCGTACATTAGTTGACTATTTCAGTTCTTTTTAAATAAATTAGTACATTTGATTAACGATTTCGGTTTTTTAATATTTTTGTTGTTATTCTTTAAAAATTGGTTTCTCTATGATTTTTTTTAAGGATTTGTTTTTTTTTTCATACCCTAAGAATCATGATTTTTGAAAATAGTAAATCTTTGGAATTATGATTCCAAACTATTAGTAAAATCTATTTAGTTGATAAAAAAAACGTTATTGAAAATATTCATGTGTTAATATTTTTTTATTAAATTTATAATTTATTACTAAAAAAATCATGAAATAGAAATCAGAAAAAAAAAATAATTAGTTGTTACAAAATTAGGGACAATTTTAGAGACAGAAAAAATTTTTGGTTTCTAAATTAATTTCTATTTTTAAATGGTTTCTAAATTGGTATCTAATTTTCAAAAAATATTATCTTTTAAAAATAAATCTACATAATTTTCCAGACTTCTAGGAAACTAAAAGTTTTCTTTTTTACTAAAACACTCTTAATAAATGCTAATATTTAAATATTATTTAACATTTATTTTTCTTCCAACTAATCAAATCATATTACCTACTATGTCTATATTTTTTTTTCCTTTTCTATCTTTGTCTCTCCAAATATAAAATAACAAGTGAATGTTCCTTATTATTTTCCTTTCTATGGTAAAAAAATTCATGGGAATTTATTTTTTACTAACTCTTATCAAAGTTTAACCTAAAACAATAAACACAGATAATAATTTCATATGAAAAGTAAATACTTTTTCATTGCCATGAGATGCTAAATGTTTTAATTTTAATTATCTTAATTTCAAGATGTGGACACTAAACATGTTTAGTGTGAAGAAAAAGATTGCAGTCCTTTGTCTTTTTAAAATGGTTGATGGTGAAATTAAGGGTTTGATTTGATTGGTAGAGATAGAAAAAAAAGGAAAAAAAATAATTAGTTGATTTTAAAGAGGAAACTTAATTTAAAAATATATGTGATTGCTATATTATTTTTTTTTTATCTATATTGACGTTTTATTAAATTATTTAAATCACTACAAGAAAATTATGAAATAAAAATTAATTTTACAGACAAAAATAATTAGTTACTATATTGACTAAATTAGAGATAATTTTAGAAACCAAATTTTTATTTTGTTTTTAAATTAGTTTCTATTATTGTTAAATGGTTTCTAAATTGGTATCTAATTAGTTACCAAGGTTTTTGCTACCAAATTTAGAATCTAAATATTTGAAAGTTAAAACATTGGTAGCTAATTAGATACTAATTTAGAAACTATTTAAGAATAATAAACTAATTTAGAAAAAAAAAATAGTTTCTTAATTTAGTCACTATAACAACTAATTATTTTTTGCCTCTAAAATTGATTTCTATTTCATGATTTTCTTGTAATGAACTATATCATTTTTAATTTTTTTTTCTATTTTATTCTACTAAATAATTAAATATTTAATGTATTTATTATTTATTCACCTTTTCTTAATTTATTATCTTTTTCTCTATTCTTATAGTCCATATTCTTTATTTTTGAAACCATACACAGCAAAAGGAGAACAATATTTTAATAGGTCTATTTTTAAATTTCTTAACTGCAATAAAAAAATATTTGTATGAACTAATAATATATTTAAACGTGCATACACTTTATTTATACATAAAGCTTCAGTTTCGTACATTTGACATCTTCCCCTTGCATTCTCACTTTGAATAAATTAAAAAAACTTTGGTTTTTGAATTTTGCTGTATATTTCTCTAAATATAAATTTTCACTATATTATTAATTAAACAACATATTAAATTTTTAAAACAATAGAATAGCATATTGTTAAATGGTGTACTTTTTTTTACAATAATAATATAGCATAATTAACTTCATAAACTAAATTCTAAAGGATGCTTCATTTTTCTAGATTCAAAAAATTAACTATGAAGTATGAAAAAATATATTTTTTATGTCATTTAGTAAATGTATATAGTTTCTATGAAGTTGAATGTTTTGAGTAACCTTTAAGATTATAATATATAAAGTATATAATAATATTATATTATAGAACCCTAAGAAGGAATCTTAACAATGTGAAAGAATCCATTGACTTTTTCAGCAGCACTGTTTGACTTTGATTATTTGTTAGGCATTAGTTTATGACACCAATAACTCTCTTTTACTCTTCACAAATTGCATTTTTAACTAATCTAATTCTAATTTATACAATAAATTAACTTTCATTATTCAACTGTTTACTTTTATTTTTCTGCAGAATTAGTTAACCAATCAACTATTTTAGTGTCACTAACTAAGTAATTATATGATACACTACAAAAAAAAATCATGAAATAGAAACTAATTTGTAGATACCAAAAAAATTAGTTGCAATAGTAACTAAATTAGAGACCATTTTAGAAAAAAAAATGGTTTATAAATTAGTTTCTATTTTGATAAATAGTTTTTAAATTGATATCTAATTAGCAACCATGTTTTTGCTACCAAATTTAGAAACTAAATAATTGATAATTAAAACTTTGGTTGCTAATTAGATACCAATTTAGAAACTATTTAACAATAATAGAAACTAATTTAGAAACCAATTTGTTTTTTAGTTTCTAAAATGGTCTCTAATTTAGTTATTATTGTAACTAATTATTTTGGTCTCTAAAAATTGATTTATATTTCATGATTTTCTTGTAGTGATACTATAACACTAAAAAAATATTAAATAAAAACTAATTTTAGAGATAAAAAATAATTAAATATTATATTTATTAAATTAGATATTATTTTAGAGATTAAAAAAATTATTAATATCTAAATTAGTTTCTATTATTAATAAATTAGTATCTAATTAACTATTCAGATTTTAACTACTAACTTTAGAATCTAAATAATTGGTACTTAAAATTTTGATAACTAATTAGATATTAATAATTTTTTAGTCTCCAACTTAACATCCAATTTAGTAAATATAGTTATTAACTATTTTTTATATTTAAAATTAGTTTTTATTTAATGATTTTAGTGTGAATAAAATTCAAAAGTAACTAGATTTTTTTCAATTATACTATTATTTATACTTTTATCATGCATTAAAAATTATTTGAGGAGGATAATAAAAAAAATATAATAAGTAACTTATTTCTACTTTTGTTTTACATTAAAAATTATTTGAAGAGGAAAATTAAAAAGAGTATAATAAGTAACTTATTTAAAGTTGCATTGAAAGTGTAACATTTATATATTTTCTTTACTTGGAACGAAATACAAACATAAAAAATAATATTAACGCCTAATCATTCAAAATTTTGACATGATCTTCAAAATAAACATAGATTTTGTTAATTATTATACTCAAAATTGGTTAAAAACTAACTAGTGATATTTTATTAGTAGTAGTTATCAACTAAGACTTAATTGATAGTAATAAATGCAATATTTTATTGAGAAAAACTTTAATTTGTAACAGTGTTTTTCAAAATGTCAGTAAAACTATTTTAAAACATAAAAGATGTATAAAAAATTAAAAATCAGTGAAGATGTGTTCAGATCATAAGTATCAATTAATGTCTAAAGCATTTTTTTACTAAAATGTTGGTGAAGAGCACATGATTTGGTTATTGTCATTTGCATGCACAAAACTTTCTTGAAACTTATTTACAAGTTATTAAGATAATTAAATACTTTTTTCTATTTATCTTTCAATATTTTGAAGCAAAAACAAAAATTACAGTAAACTTTGATGGTGTAGAAAAACATTGAAATATATTAAAACCATGTCTAATTAACTATGTAGTACGGACACTGATACGATACGGACACGGACATGAAGATACGTATAATTTCTAAAATGTAGGATATGGGGACACGAATCTATATATTATATAATTATAAATTATATAAATTGATAATAAAGATTTATGTGCACAAGTATGTTCCAGATTATTTTTTGGAGCAGAAAGATATCTTTTATGACTAGTTTAAAAGGATTTGTTTCTTATTTTTATAATCATAATAAAAATTTATACAATAAATTTGAGATTTTAGAAAATTAATGTATTTTTCATTTTTAAAATTGTGTTAGAATCGTACTAGAATTGTCATAAATCTAACAAATACTTTTTGAATTTGACACTTCATGGATACGTGTTCTACAAGTGTCATACGAGTGTCGGTGTCCGATACGAGTATCCGACACCAACACGTCATTTAAGAAAAGTATATGAGTTTCATAGCTAATTAATCACATACTAAAAAAAATCATGAAATAAAAATCAATTTTAAAAATAAAAAATAATTAGTATAACATTTCAAAGACTAAAAAAATTTAGTTTATAAATTAATTTCTATTATTGTTAAATAGTTTTTAAAATTGTATCTAATTAGCTACCAAAGTTTTAACTACCAATTAGATACGTATTTTAAAAAAGTAAAATATATTTTGATCCACGTCTTCTTTTATTTAAAATACTTTTATTATTCTATAAAAAAAATCAGATACAAATTCAAATTCGACAAGAAACACTCTCTTTAAGAATATTTTTATTATTTTAAAAAAAATCAGATACAATTCAAATTCAAATTCAATAAGGAACACTCAAATAATACTATTTTAGTAAAACTAAGTAAAATAAGACAAAATAAAAATGAGAAAACATTAAAAAATAAAGAATGAAATGTGAAGAATGAGAGGTATAATCCATAAAATGAAAGTTAAAAAAGTGTTAGAATGAGTAAGGAAGGGACCACATAATTGAGAGGTTTTAGTTGTTTCATATATATGTGTGTGTCGGTGCACATATATAAATATATATCTCACCGCGTTAACCGATTATATAATCAAATTGGAAACATTAATACCACTTTTCCCTCTTTATTACACTTTACAACACCACTCTTCAATAAATTAACACACACAAATTTCCCAAACACAATAAAAAATTCAGAAACTTAATTAAGAAAATGATGAAAGAAGGGTCGAGTTCATCATCGTGATTCCAAATCTAAAAGTGGTTCAAAGGAGTTTTCATAATCATTTGACTTTCTTTCTTTTTTTCTCTTTCCTTTTAGTAATTTGCATAATGCCACATTCAAATTGCTTCCAAAACAAACACGTTCTTTATTTAAAACTATGAGTCGTGTTTCCAATCTCATCTTTAATTTATCTTTGCTTATTAAAGTATTATTTTCTATGGACAAAAATAAATAAATTTGTGGGAAATTGTAAATACAAAGAATTGAATATCACGAATAAAATACAAAGAGTTTATGGAAAGGGTGCTCAATTATCAAAATTTGAGTTTTATGAACATTTACTATGTGGGTAAAAGTTTTTTTTACTTTAAATATAAAAAGTAATATAATTTTTTTAAAAAAAACTATTATAAAATATTTTTGTTTTAGGATCTAACAATGAATGATCATGTATAGTAATTATTTTAATTAATATTTACAAGAATTATTTTATAAGTCAAACTTAATATGATATTTGAAAAATCTTATAGTAGCACATTATACATAAATTATATTTTACTACAAAAAATAATAGTAATAGTAATAGTAATTTTGGGTACAAATTTATTTATAGGAATTTGTGATTAGATATTTTTTTGACCATTTTGTGAGATTAGTATTTGATATGAGTATTAAATTCTGAATTGGTTTCACATTAAACATTGGCTAAATTTTTGTTAAGAATCTGTCTTGAAAAAGAAAAATGAAGAATTTGATGGTTGATATTAACACTGAATTCAATAAATAAATAAAAAGGGAAAGAAGTTAAATAACAAGAAATTGGAAATTCCCATATTTGCAGTGTGTGTGGAATAAAGTCAAATTCCTGTAGAAGCTTAAAAGGATGAAAAGAAAGAAACCTTATTTTCTTATTTATATTTTCTTTCTCTGAAATCAAAATAAAAATCTCACTCCAATAACCAAGCTTCCGTCTATTGTTTCTTCCTTTTATCCATATTCAACTTTCCTTTTCTTCCTCCAAGATCACATTTTTCTTTGACCCTTTTGCTCCCTCTCTCTCAAATTCCCCTCTCCACCCACTTCCCCTATAAGTCAATTTCATGTTTCTTTCTCTCAGATCGTAGATCTTGCTGTCGGTGGGTTGATCGGAGTAGATGTCGCCGTTAAACGGGTTGCAGAACGGCGGCGGCGGAAGTGGCGGTAATGGGTTGACTTACATAGAACACCATGTTTCAAAGCTTGACACTCTTGCTGGTGTGGCAATTAAGTATGGTGTTGAGGTAATTTTTTCTCTATGTTTTTTTGGCTTCGGACTTTGAATTGGTTCAGGCGTGGTAAAGTTGGTTGCTTTTTATATTTGTTCTTTTGGGTTATGTAGTTTTTCTTCCTTTTTTTTTCTAGGTGTGCTAAATTTTAGTTTTTTAGTTTAAGGGTTTTATATGTATATGAACAAGAATACAAGATAACGATTTCGCGTGTTATGTTGTTGTTCACAAGATTCTCTGTTTTTGTTTGGAGGGATGGAGGTTTTGTGTTTGTGTTTTGTTTTTTATCCTTTGGGGGTAAGCTAATCTGACACAACCAGTCAAGTGCCTCAGTTTTTCCTCTAATCGTTAGTAATGCCATTAGGGAGAGTTTGTTAAAGGGGTCAAACTTATAGTGTGTATGGTTCTTCATTCTCCACTTTTAGGATGTTTTTGGTGATAAGTTGAAAGATTATGGATAGGAAAATAAGGACAGGAATGAATGGTTCTCAGTTTTGACAGCTGTTTTATGGTAGAAAAGTTAGGAAATTGGGAAGAAAAAATTTATCCCCTTCCATCTTACTGTGGCCTTCAGGATGGAAGGAGCAGATATTTTGAACTTATACTTATGAATGCTTTCATTTTTTCTTTGCATTGGTTAGATCTTTACATATTTATATTTTGCCAAACACTTTATGAGCATAATGCATTTTCTTTTAGAAATGCCTTTATAAGAGACACAGGTGATATTGTATAGCATGGAAAATCACAATTCTATTGACTATTTTTTGAGATACCTCACTTCGAATTCTTTTAAGGTTAAACTTGAGGAAATGTTAAATTGTCTAGTGACTGACATGATGTGCATACATGTATGCATTACTGCTGCTTTATGCTCTGTGATAATAAAATGATACTGAAATCTTCTGATAAAATTTCCTTGTAATGATTTAGGTAGCTGACATCAAAAGGATGAATGGCTTAGCCACAGATCTTCAAATGTTTGCACTGAAGACATTGAAAATTCCCTTACCAGGACGTCATCCACCATCTCCTGCTCCTGGTCCACACGATGAACCTGCCAAGTTGGGGTACTTCAATTGTACTCATTTCAGTTTTTCCCTCTTTTCATTTGCAATATCTTTCTTACAATTACAATATATCTTCCTGCCCTAATTTGTTTATGTAGCATGTTGTGTATATTATAGAACAATGTACTCCATTTAGAATTTGACAGCAATCCTTGTCCCAGACTTGAAAGTACAAGTGCATACATAGTTGTCAGCTACATCATATTCTGAATATTTGAAGTACAGTGAATGAAACAGCTGAATAAAAAAGTTTTGATTGATTCTTAGGATTTGTTGCAGATAACATAGTTTCACCAACCAGTAACTTTGATTTATATTTAAAATCATGTGCTGGATTATGGAAACTCATTTTTAACTGAAACTCATTGCAGAGATTCTAGCATTGAGAAGAAACCCCTACGCATAGGTCAATCTGCCATGAAGGAACCTCTTCATTCCTTAAGACTCAAACCTCCTCAACCAGATATTTCTCCAGCTATGAGCATTTTACAGAAATTCTATGGCCTCAAATCTTCAGATTCAAAAGATACATTCAATGGAACAGAAATGGCAGTTTATACACCCGTGAGTTCTGATCATTCTAGAGGGGAATGGTTTCCCAATGCTTCTCCAGTTTCAGACCTGCCATCAGCTACAAATGATTTTCCCAAGTCAACAAATTTAGTCTATGATCTACTGACAGGGGATGGTGATTACATTCCTCTTGCGGAAATTGGGGACGGGGGATCTGAGAAGGCTGATGAGAAATCTGTCCGAAGACGTCAGAAAGCTGAAGTTGATAATGGAGCCAGCACCCCAGAAAAGCTTATGAAAGAAGGAAATGGTAATGTATCAAATGGTTTCTCTTCAACTGGAAAAACATTAGCCATGAGGCCGAAATCGGCTAGCCGAGCAGCTCTGTTTCCTGAGTCAGAATCAGGATGGTTAGATTCAATTCCGGTGGGGTTGGGAGAATCTATATTTACCGATGGCTTTTCTGGAGTGCGCAAATCATCGAGTGCATCAAGCCTCAGAGAGCAGGAAAGGATGAACTCAGCAACAGCCTGGCCGCCGGCGATATGGAACTTGAAACCAGACTTGCAAGCAGCCATTTCAAAGCCTATCTTTGATGGTTTGCCTATCCCAATCACTGGCCGCAGAAGCAAAACTGCCCTTGATTAGTGTAAATTGATTCCCTTTTGAGCAAATTATTTTTTGACATTACATGAACATAAATTGCAACAAGATGCACAAGTGCTTGGGTTAGTAAGCCTGAGAAGAGAAGGTAAAGAAAAAAGAAAATTACACAAGTAGGATATTTATTTATTCCAAGCCTAGGAAGGGGTAGATGACCTCCTAAGAAGAAAAACTTCAGCAGTAAGCAACGGAGGAAAAGGTACATGAAAATGTGAAGCAACTGGTTTTTCAAATGTGTACCAATAATGTAAATGGTCAATCCCACCTGGGTTATAAAGAGTTATTTACATATTCATAATTTCCTTTGTTAAATGAAGTCAAGTGAAAGTCACTGGATCATGTTATTATTATTGAATACATTATGTAAGTATTTATGATATTTTTTTTCTTCAGACCAATTATACTGCAATAGGATTTATTGTGTAAACCATGTTTACATGGCTACTCTAATGATAATTGGATTAGTTCTTTTACCCTCATTCATATGTCTAACATGTGCCTGTATTCTGTCATCTATTCATTTCATAAATCTAAGCAATCAAGTTCTTCATCTGAAGTTGATCATTTGATTCAAAATGTATATATAAAGCTCCATGAAGTGGTCCATTCAATGATCACATTGTACAAGATCTGTTGTCGTGTTCATAAGCAAAGTATGGTGGTTGCGTTTTTGACATAAATGTACATTAAAGTTGTGATGAGACGAGTAAAGCAAATGAGTTGAATTGAGACTAAACAACTTGTAATGAAGGGATTAATTAAGTCACATGCGTGTTCCCCCTTTCTATTACACTAGATCATGACCATGGCTGAATCACATTACCGACAAGAACAAATATCATCATTGCTGAAATTTAAAATTGGAGGCTATAATTTGTGGATTAAGGTTTTCCCTAGGAAATCTAATACAACTAATTATTATATTATTACTCTTTTTAATTTTGAATATAATATAAATAAATAATATTACAAATCGAAATAACTATGTAAAAAATACTAGTATTCAATATAGCAATAATTTAAATTAGATTAAGAAGTCAATTTCTAATTAATTTTACTCATTAAATCAATTCATTTAAATAAAATTACCTGTTCAAATAAAAAACACATACAACTTCCACAAAATCAACATTAGAAATGTAAATTTAATTACTTTGAAAAAAATAAAAATATATTCTTATTAAAAAAATGCAAATCTCATGTATTTAACATTTTATATTTTATCAAATAATTTTCCAAACATTTTTAGTCCAATAGATTAGGTTATTTGTTTGATAGCATCTCAGCTATTAATTATCTACCCAGATAATTTTGCCATGTTGAACCTTTGAAAGGAGAAAAACATCACCCCGCAATCTATTATTTTTTTAAATGAAATTTTATTTTATCTTGTTCCCTTCATATATTTATTTGAAACTAAATATTAGACTATTAGCCACACCAGTATGATTTGTTTGGCTGGTTCTAAAAGTTATATGAGGCAATATTGTATAATTCGTGGCAAACATGTGACACCAAGCCAATAAGTTAAGTTGGCACTAAGTCATAAACTGCAGTAAAGAGAAAAATCCATAAAATGACCTCAACTAATTCTGCAGACTTCAAAATTGGTCCAGAATCTGTAAACAGATTTTCAACGCTCAAGTTCACTACAAGCTATCATTTCCCGCGGAGAAAACAGTCCTTGTTTTTTGCATTTTTTGGGCATTTGGGGATGGGGGATTAGAGTTACCACCTGTTTTTAGGAGGTTTCACTTTATAAATACGAACTATCCAATTCTGTGTAGTGAGTGCCTCTTCCAAGTACTCAAGCTTTATGTCCTTATTTCCAATTTCAACACCTCTAGCGCGATCATATCTGTCATTGCAAGATACACACACGGCTATAAAAAATGTGCATTACATCAAACAGAACATATTAACAAGCATACACACAAATTACTATCCTGCCAAATGAAATCATCATTGAAGATGGTCATTGGACAAACGGATACAAGAATTCATATTTGATTCCTATGAAAGCGAAGATAACAACATTGCAAGAAACACCTGGTTATGAAAATTTAACAGGTTTAATATAAGGCTGTAATTTGAACTAGAGATCCTGGGAGTGAACATATTTCAATCTAACCGCCTAGTACATTGAGTATTTACATGGGCGGCTACCCTAAACTTAAGCATAACAATCTTTTCCTAAATTGGATGAGTAAATTAAAAATATGACAATAAAAGTCCAAAAACATAATTTGGATATTTTTAACTAGCGTGATTTCCATATTGCTAGCTAATCAAGTGACATAGATTCTTCATTCCCATTGTCAAAACCACTAATGTAAGGACACCTAGATTTTTTGGTGTCATTATAAAAATAGTACCAACAAGAGCTATGGAACTTACCCAGGTGGCCTGCCATATTCTGTTGTCAGCTCCCCAAACCGATAATAAGACAGCTTGTACCTAAGATTTACAGATGAAGAAAAATATAATTAAGTCCAACATGTATCAATTCATGAGGTCCCTTTGCATGTAATACAAATACCAGCAAATAATATTATCCTGGAATCCTGAACAATCCCTACTCTTTTTTATGTGCTTAAATAGGACCTGATTCCCACCGGGGAAACACCAGGGTAGCATTTGCCCTTACTTTTAGTTTACATTTTACTAAATTGAAAACTGTTTACAGTGTACTTGGGGTCTTGGGATTCTAAATAAGTAGCAGCATGAAGCTCCTGAAGTACCTGATTACTCTTTTTTCTTGTCATTTGTTTTTCTTAAATAAAAAAAAATAAAAAAAACTCCTTTTATGGTCAAAGCATCTGCAAAACATTGTTTTGCACAACTTCTCTTTTTCAGGAAATGAGAACCCAAAAATAAGGTAAATCAAAAACTACCAAGGTAAGCCCAAATTGCCTGGTCATACACCGTTTACAAATTCAAACCTAGTTAAACTTCTGAGTCCCTATAGGACACATGTCCAACTTGACCGTTACTCCATGATTTCATCTCCTCAATTTTAGTTCACAATTCTCTATTTTACACCAAAACCCAAGCACAGACTTGTAGTGCTAAACTAGTAACGCTACAAAACTTACATAAGACAGTTCAACATCTTCGGAGCAGCTCCTTTATCTACACGATATTCTCCATTGACAAGGTAGTCAGGTTCCTTTATCACAGGAAAAACTCCGCCACCAATTCTCACCATCCAAAGAAATCTACACAAAAAATTGGGGGTATGATTTAAAAATATTGCAAGTATTACAGCAGAGAAGATACACAGATATACTAGTACAAATTAAAATAAGAAACAAATAAATTTCAGAAGAAAAACTGCAACGTTAATAAGTGGGACATATTCAATAAGTGTAAATACTTACATCTTCAGACAGAAATAAAACTTTACACAAAATATAATTTTACAACATACTATCTAAAGCTTATTCCGACCAGTCAAGTAATTACAAACCTAGAGATGTTTTTGCACACCAAAACAGTATAAGAATAAGACTACCTATAAGGCCATAATTGGAAATATATTTGAACCAAGTTTTCGTAGTTCATGTTTCCATCAAAAATGGGCAGCCAATCTGCAGAAACTTCATGATGGAATGTATATAAATTTTTTATTTTCTGGAAATTATGAAGGCCTGGTACTCACTACTGCTATGAAAGGGGAAGGTCAGAAACACAATAAAGAACAAGGACAGCCTAAAAGCACCAACTATTGAGATGAGGGTGATCAGTCTCAAAAATAGAGAAAGAGCAATGCTACTGCACAATACAGGTGAATGCACCCTTTAAAAAAATTCCAAGTAACTGTTTTATGCCTTTAAGCAAATATATGCTCAACAACTTTAATGAAGCCACCTGTATGTGAAAAGCTCTGAATGCAAGAATCATCTATGTAGTATTTTTCATAAAGAAATGGCACACGCATTTGGTAAACACTGATATAAAAGCAAAACATAATACTTCTTTTGTTCTTACTTATTAATATCATCAGAAGAATAACCAGTAACACCACCAAACACGACTAATACGTAGTCCACATCAAGCGATCTCATTATCTCATAAGCCTCATCCTCATATGATGACATTGCTCGCCCGACGGTAGCTATGTGAGTGTTGTTCCAGGTGTTATTGTCAACAATTACAGTTCTGTTTCCCATGGCTGTGATTTGATAACCATAATCCCACCATGACATCACCTTGGCATCTGGTGGAGTGTTCTGGCGAAGCCAAAAGTATGCTTCACGATAATCATCAAAGATGACCCTTTGGCCATGAGCACCCCTCGCAGCCAAGACAATTGAGGGAGATGAGTAAGCCTCTGATGTGACCCAAGTGCAGTGAATAGCGTATCTACTGAGCAAATAGAAAGCACCGAGGAGTAACACAATTGCACCATTCCTTTGGAAAGGCTGGGAGTTGTCAATTACACCCTAAACAACAGCAATCATACACCTATTATTAAGTAGTCACATCAACATTCACTGAAATAACAGTAAGAGACAAAAAAACACCATTCTAATACAATATTTAATATTAAAGCTGAAAATAGATGAACAAGTGAAGTTACATATAGTTGTTGTGAAAGAACATGGCAATTACCATACCTGCTGTCTGGTGCACATTAGCATTTTAGTAATTATTTTCATTGAAATATACCAAACAACCACAAATTCTTCTTCTTGTAATTAATGAAATGAAAGCAAGAGGATAAAATTGAAGAACGGGTACACTCTTTACTGGATTAGCATGTGATTATAAAGGTGAGAAACTAATTCAACACAATAGAATGCAACTCATCTGAGGAAGCCTTTCACTAAATGAGCTACTTAAAAAAATCTAACCTTAGAAGAACCTTTTGCAGAGCTAGTTCCTTTAGTAGATCCACTTTGAACCGCTGGGCTCTTGGCCCTCACTACCCGTGTCAAATTCTTGACGGTAGCAGAAACCGCAATAGCACTAATGAGGCACACAGCAGGGGTAGCAACAAGAATCAACCGAACCATAACCCCAGCAAAATACATGCTTGTAAGACCATACATAACTAAAAAGATTGTGGCATCAGACAAGCGCTTGAAGCAAAAATAGAGACCAGCAGGGAAAAGAAACAGCAAGATGTGGAAATCAAACATGAAGGACGACCAAGCAGTTGGTTGATGCTCAGAGACAGATGCTATAATCGGAATGTGATCCTTAGCATAAGTTGGATCGAGCAAGGAGTAAAACCTTCCAGTCCATGGAGAAATATAACCAGACGCCATGCCCAATCCCAAAGCAACAGCACCAACAGTAACTGCAGTGGTCACAGTGATCTTCAAAAAGGCCTGGAACAGCTTGGTGTCACTAAGCAAATGCCTCACCCAATCCAGGAAGAAAAACACCTGCAAAAACAACCAAGTTAGACACTCAGAGAAAAACATCTCCTGTGAAAGGACAAAACTTAAGCGCAGTTCCTAATGTGCTTTCACTCTTGTTCTTTAATCAAGAACTAAAGTTCCAATTTAGTCATCTACATTGGACATTAATGCAAATATTTAATAGGTTACCAAAATTGAAATTCTGATTTTTATTGAAGAACAAAGTTTTTAAATTTTGGTCACAACTCCATCATAATCCTTGATATTGCAGGAAAATGAAGCCATCATTGAACGGAGGATTCCATCGTAATCCTTAATATTGCAGGAAATTGCAGACAAATGCAGCTACGTTATCGAAAACCTTGATATTGTGGTTGAAATTACAGTCCCAGATTCCAAAAACCTAGGCATTGTGGCTGAAAAAATTGCAGTCCATCAACCGTGGCACACAATCCCAAAATCCTTGACATTGCAACCGTGGTTACAAACATTTTTCCAAAACCTCCTAACATTAACTAAAGAACTGCATCTGAATTTTGTACCACGTAAAATCCTACACACACTTGTCCAAAATTTCCAGCATCATGAAGTATCCCATCAAAACTGTCACCACAATTTAAAATCTTGGTGGTGACGCATACACTCAGAAACCTAGACATTGCAGCCAAAACCACAGCAACACATTGTCAATTATGGTGCAGAAGTCCAAATCACAAAAAAACTTGATATTGGCCAATTCGCAACCTTTTCTTCAAAACTACCCAAACAACTGCATCTATTTTTCATCCCAGCTAAAATCCTAAACAAACAAACACGGATAGAGAAAAGAAACCAACCTGCAGCAAGAAAAACACGCCCATTGCCGCCATGTGCTCCCCGGACTGCACATGCTGGAACCCCACAAACCTAATCTGCATTGCCAGCAGCATCCCCAACACATACATGCAGTTATACGCCACATACAATCTCAACGAGTACCTCCCCGTCACAAGCAGCACCAGCACATAAAGCGGCACCAAATTGATTATAAAAACATAACCTCCCCACGCCGACACCATGTAGAAGTACCCAAACGCCGAACCCAAAGCCCACGCCAGCGACCCAGTGTTGACGGCCTTCACAAAGAGGTAAAAAGTGAGCAACAGCGCGAAGATCGCCACGCCCTCGTTGTCGTAAGAACCAGCGACGGAGCGCGATATGTACCCGGGACAGATCGCGATGAGCGCAGCGGCGACAATGCCGGCGCCGGAGTCCCAGACCTCCTTGGCGAAGAAGTACGCGACGAGGGTGGTGTTGGAGGCGAAGAAAGGGGCGGTGAGAACGCAGACCTCGCGGATGTGCACGAAGAGGCGGAGGAAGCGGAGGAGGGAGTGGATGGCAGCGGCGGTGAGCATGAGGCCGGGGTAAAGCGTGCCGCCGATGATGCGGCCGAGCGGGTACCAGGACTCGGAGTCGAACCAGTTCCAGAACTCGGCGAAGCCATTGCGCGTGAGGAAGAGCGTGGTGCGGTAGTTGAAGTAGGGGTCGAACTCGTGGATCATGGACTCATAGCGGAGGACGCTGAAGAGGCGCGTGATGAAGGCGAGGATGTAGATGAGGGCGAGTGTGGCGACGCGGATGAGAAGCTCCTGCTGCTTGGTCTTCAGCTTTAGGGTTTTGGGGAGAGAGAAGGAACTGATGGAGGGTTTTAGATCTTGCGCCATTGATAGGGTTTGAAGGTTATGAGAAATGGTGGAATTAGGTTTTCATGGAGAATTTGGGAATGCACTGGATCTGAAATCTGATCTGAAGAAGGAATGAAGAAGAGTCAGAGTCAACGGTTTGTTGGAATCAAATGAAATCCAGAGTAGGGATTTCCAAAGTGGACATTCCAAACACTACCTTTGCATTTGGATCCACACACTCTCTCTCACTCACTCAAACATTTAACACATGTTTTTTTTTAATGTTTGTTTTTGTGGATTTTGAGGTTGTTTACTTGCTGCTTTTAATAGACTCATTAAACTCAATGGGTTACTATTTTATTATATTGGAATGGATTAATTAATTGTCTTTGTTTAATAATTGGTTGATTAATTTAATTGTTAATTATTAACTCGCTTGACACTGGTTTTGTTTTTGTAAACAAACCTCTTGACACTTAAAAGGTAAATTAAAATCTTTATGATACTTAGTGGTGATTTTGAATTAATGGGTGTGAAGAATGAATATTTCTTGGTAAGTTTTGATCAATGGAGGGACTCAGATTTCCGAATTTTAGCATGATTTATTGTGATAAGAGTGCCATGTTAATACAACTAATCTTGTTAGAGGTGATTTTGCCAAAGTATGCATTAAAATAATTTTGGTTGATAGAAGATGGTGTAATATGTTGAACTTAGACGATGATGATTTTAGGTAAAAGGTGTAAATAATTATAAGATGCATTTGATTGAGGCCTTAATTACACTTTACTTGACTACTTAAGTATGGAGTTATGCTCGCAATTGGGATTTTAGTTTTCTTTTATTTACTTATAAAGGCAGGAGAAGTAACTGTGATAATAAATTTGGAAATGAGTAGAATTCTATTTCTGATTTTTATGTAGTGTGATGTGACATAAACTCTCTGTTAGGGTTCTTGCTGAAACCATTGGCCTTATTAAGAATTAAGAATTATTCTAAATTCTGTGTCAATCAACCTGATTTATCAAATATTCTTGTCAGTGGGGTCTTCTTTTTTTATCGCAATATCTTAATCATAGTAAGTTTAATTATCTTTTACCAAAACTTTAAAATTTAATGTTATTATTCTTATTTGTTTTCTAATTTTGATCTAAATAAATCCGGATCAATTTCTTAAAAAATACTAGGGTTTTTTTCGATAATACATATATCTAAAATATCACGTGAGAATCAACTCATTTTAATTAACCTTGCTGAATTTTTAGTTCTGTAGTTCTATACATAACTACGAGTCAATTCGAGTTAATTCACGTAAATTAAGTTTTTGTTGTGCATTAATTACAAATTAAGTTATAAATTCTCCAAAATGTAATGAGCTTTTTCTTGTATGATTTGACCAAAAGGTGTGCCTAGTACATTTTTTTTTTCTATTTTCAAAAGCCAACTTCTCTAATCTAAAAGAACGTTTTTTAAAATAAATTTTTAAACCGTAATATTTTTTAGTTAATAACGTGTTTTTAATATAGATAAACTAATGGAATGTAATATTTTTTTAAACATTTATAAACAAGTATATTTATTAATTAAATTTTAAAAAAATATTTTATTCAAGAGTCTCTTTTAATCTGTTTCAGAAAACATGTACGGCAAGATAAAATTTTAATCAATAAATCAATTGTATCTCTGCAGCAGTGAGATGAATCCAGCGCCCAAAAAAGCTGCAGAGAATCTAAATGAACGTTTCCAACACAGAAGTAAATACGAGCAGTTCAAAACAATTCAGATTATCTGAAATGAATTTATCCATACCTTTGGAAGAGATGGTTTTCCATCATATGCAACATTGAAGTGGCTCCATAAGAACAAATTCTACCACAGAAATTCACACAATTTTACCATAGGACATAACTGGCCCCCACGTTATATATAGCCTCGGCATTTAATGTTTACGTTAATTTAGTTGCTGGGACAAAGCCACAAAAAACTGTAGTTTAAAGAGAATGTTTCAAACTTCCGCAAATATAAAGCATCTTGAATTTTATTTTAGTGCACCTCTTCGTAACTTTCAAAACTAAAAAAAAGGAAAAATAACCCATCATTACAAATGGGAATCAAGAAATTTTGAACATGTTATAAATAATGGGAACCAAAATGATTTGATGAAACTATATGAACCCGAACTATTGCACCAAGCCCCTCTGCTTGAAAACATCTAGCATGGCAGCTCCAATTTTGGCTGGTGACTCCACAACTGTCACCCCAGCTTCCCTGAGGGTTCTAATTTTGTCTTGTGCAGTGCCCTTGCCGCCCGACACGATAGCTATTCATGTCATAAAAATCAAAATCAAAATAAATTAAAAGGTGACATCGCTTTATGGTTGTCACTAAACATGCAATTTCCCATGCTAACTTCATTTTCAAAATGTAATGATATTTTTTACGAGACATAGATCATTAATAACTCAAGGAACCATTCAACATACATGGTTACCATGCTGCCATTCGTGACATATTCACTAAGCTAAAAGTATTGTGCATAAGCCCGAGATGCATCTAACCATATCAAACACAGTTTTTGAACTAGTGAAACAGAACAATGAGGGCTATCATCAACAAAAACTGTTGCTTGTATACCAAACTAACAAATGCCACATTATATTACAATTAGATCTCCTTTCCATCAGTTAGAACCAATAAATTGGGATTTCAAATTGAAATTTAGAAAGAATCAAAATATATATATATATAATTGGATAATCAGCCATTTTCCACTTTGATTTGCAATTCCAGAACTATCACAGGCCCCCAAGTATTTAATTAAAAAAAGTGAACAAAACTCCCAATTACTTCACAAAATACTTTATCCCCCTCACATCATAAAACTAATGGAAACACCCCAAAAAAAAAAATTTAACACATCATTGAAGATGAGGGACCCCTGAGCTCCTACAAAACCCCACACTCAATTCATGCTAGCACTCCATCCTCCCACCTCCAATTACATACTCCTTACCTTCCCCCTCCTCCCACTCTCACCACAGTATTTTTTTAAGCTGCAGCTCACTAGCAGGAATATTCTCGACATTCCCTATTTCACTATCCTTGCAACCTGGACTTGATACACTTACTCCTTTATTACCCTTCCTCATGCAAACCTTAGTACCAAGGGTCTTTTTCTTGAAAGCAGGAATAAACCTAACAGAACCGGTCACGGATCAGGTTTCAGCCAATCCATACAGTTTTTGTAATCAAAGCCTATGAATAATGATGAGTAGCAAGAATGGGCTAAACCCACCTTCAGAAAGTGGCTTAAGCATCCCACTATTATGCTAAGATTGTTTTCATCATATAATGATACTCATTAAAATGCTCAGGCACGAATATATTCGTTTGGATTGTGTCGAGCAAATTTTAACATTCAACTCATCCTCAATGGTTTCAAACATTTTTAACAAAATAACATTGCATCTCGAGCTTATTGCTGTTTTTCATACTTGTATGTGAATTTTTAAGTAATAAACTTATTCCATTTCATGTATAGTGTACTGTGCATTATTTGATTATACCGCATGCAAATAATATTGCAACATATAAAAATAATCACAAATATCAGCACAAACTACAAACTAAAAAAATGGAAATCAAATGCCAATGTAAAACAAGAAACAAAACAAGCCCAAGAAGCATGTCGCCTAATCATGATGAATAAAGCAACATGCAGAATGATATTTTCTCTCAGAAACTATCAATTCTAAAAAAGTAATCTTACCTCCAGCATGACCCATACGACGGCCAGGGGGAGCAGTCAAACCAGCAATAAATGCAACAATAGGCTTCTCAGTGCCGCTTTCCTGTTCAGCCATTCATAAAATCAATTTAAAAACTCATGAAAATATCCCTTTAGATAAGACAAAAAAAGATAACAATGAGCATGTTTTACTGCTTTCTCTATAAAATTAGATATTTAACATAAATATCACCAAGTAACTACTAATAAGTAATAACCATTTAACATTTTGTCACCCAAAATAGGAGATTCACAT
>Ga0123342_1001252_pt1 | contig 42670 bp, 26 predicted proteins | sample Turbeawhitnodule_FD_89960 | JGI IMG/M metagenome (GOLD analysis project Ga0123342, IMG submission 89960) | Root nodule microbial communities of legume samples collected from Mexico - Turtle bean Mexico white nodule | ecosystem: Host-associated > Plants > Roots > Nodule | place: Mexico: Nepantla...
AAAAAAAAATTTTTATATATATATATATATATATATATATATATATATATATATATATATCAACATTTAGAGTTCTACTAAACAAATCAATTCTACAAAGTACAATGTGAGTATTCTTTTTGAGCTCGTAACTACTTCTAACTAACCCATTAAGTATCGTTTAAACTCGTAGTCACTCTTAACTAACACTTTAAGTATTATTTCAGCTTTCAATCACTCATAGATGACTGTATTCAGTTATTCTTTCCACAAATTACTTATAACATAATACAATTCAATTCTCTCTTCACTTAATCTATATTTTCAACATTGAAATAAAATATTTAAAATAATATAATAAAATAAAGCTAACATTTATCAATATCAATATCTCAAAATATAATCTTAAAATAGTAAAATAAATACTTTAAATTATAAAACATTTAAAATAAAATATATAATTAAAAGAATGAAAATAATACTGAAGATAAAAAATATTTCCTATTATTATCAATATCTCGTTTTATAAAATATCACAAATAAGAAAATTATACTTTAAGAAAAAAAAAGATAAAAACAATAAAGCTATTTCTTACAAGTGGATGAAAAAGATATATAATAAAATTATACCGTATATAGAAAATAGTAAACGAAAACTCAATATTATTTGAAGTTTAGAAATTAAAAACAAAGATTCTGAGTGTTTCAGAACCAAAGATTGTGAAATTTTAAAAACTAGACGAGCATGATGTATAACACTATATGGGTCACAACTTGTCACGAATATGCTGAAACATCAGTCAATAATAATACAAGGTTTTGATTCAATATGGAATTTCTTTAGAAAACTTTTGATTTGATTTGATTTTCAAAATCAGAGGCAATTGTTCAGAAAGGGCCCCTCCGAATGAAATTATACAGAAAAAGAAAAGAAAAGTGCTTTGAAGCATGAAGCCTTTTTAAGCATAAGGGGAACAACATAGGATTTATTATTATTATTATATATATTATTATTATTATTATTTTATTACTTGTGATGATCCCAATATACGCTGAAAATTTGTCACCAAAACCCAATCAGTGCTCTCTCTATTACGTCCTGCCCGATGGTCAGATATTATCAGACGGGCACCATATTTCTTTCTTTTTCAGTTCTCTCGGTCAGCTGTTATTTAATGGTTTATCGCTTTAAATCAAGTGAAGTGAGTCCTCTTAATATTAAACTTTACTCACCAAAAAGTTGTGCTTACGGTCCAATAATCAAATTTTATAGATAATCAGCCAACGTAATTGTAAAAGATGCTTTATGAAAACTTATTAATATAATTATAAAATTTGGTTTAAGAATAATTTTATTTTTTTTATAGTGTTTCTTTTACTGATTTTCTCACTTATTTAGCATAATAAGTGTTTCTACCCTATTTATAAAACCATTTTAAAAAGTATTTTCCTTTTCATAAAACTCTTCAGTAATTGAATAATGTATTAATTATTTTTTTTAAATTAATTTTAATTAACTAGCATGTTTTTACCGGAAAAAAAATAATTTGAAATGAATAACACAAAATTTCTCAGTCCTAATCTAATATAAGAGTATACGTTCTTAACTACTCTATCTAGAACTATAATTTTGAAAAATAATAAAAGTATCAACTAAAACTACAAATATTAAACAAGGATATTTTAGACAAAAAATATAGCCTTTTTCAATAATATCAGATGTTTATAGACCAATTGTAGCATTAGTTAATGTTTAAATAATCTATACAATAAATAACGGGTTTTACATTACTTATTCTTTAATTTATCAATTTTTATTAATCCAAAAATAAAATCAGTAAGTATATTTTCATTTATTTATGTTACTTTATAATACTAGGTTCTATTATAGTAAATTCATTTATAAATATTTATATAAAATAAAATGAGTCAATTTTTTTCATAAGTTAAGTTAAAAAATTAACTTAGATGTCTCAACTTTTGAAAACAATAAATCCTTTATAAAAACAAAAAAATTGTATCCCTCGTTTTTTATGAGTAATTATGAACAAAAAAAAAATCAAAATATTGCACTTTGCATTTAATGTCATTAATTACTTCCACAGTTCCACGTTGAAGTTCTTCACCATTCACTTCTCTGTTGCAAATGTCAGGGAGGTGTTGTTACCAACAGTGGGTATCCTTCTGTTTTTGTTAAATTAATTTCAATGAATAGTTATTGTTTTAATTCCTTTATTTCAAAAAGAAGTTTGTAACATAAAAAGATTAAGAGATAATACTTTTTTTTAAATGAATAGAACATATTATTCTTTATCATTTTTAAAATATACTTAACAAGATACTCCTGGAAAAAAGTGAATAGTTGAGCACAAAGTGTGAGAATGGGTACTTAAAAGTTCACCAAACATGTAACATGAATTTTGGTACTTCAACACTTCACAAAACATGTTATGAGAATATGGGAGGTTGTGGGCAAACATGCAACCTCACAAACAAGGAAATGCAAGTTGATTTTGGACTTCATAGGTTGCTTTGGGATTGCTAATATGGAAAATAATAGACACTATTATAGTGTTTTTTTTCTCCTTAAATTTTTCTACTTTTTCCTAGTAAAAGTTTCAGGGCTCGCTCACATTTGTTTGAACTTTGAAGCTTAATAGAATTGGTCTTACAAAAGTCTAATCAAATCTATCCATTATTTATATTATCTAATTTTTTTATCACAATAGAAAATATAAATTAATACAAATTATTTTAGGGATATTTTAACCCTATTATAATTTATACATGTTATGTTTTCTATCTTAAAAAAACAAAATATGTCTATTATTCTATAAATACAAAATAGATAGTTTGTATTAAACTTAATAGTAAAAAATTTGAGGTGTGAATGACACTGCTTATATGACATGCTTCGAGTTGTTGAGAACTCTTCTTAGTTTAATTTGTTTTATCTTCTCACTTTATTCTACATTTTTTTATTAAATTAAAAAAAATAAAATTCTTTTACATTTATTACAATTAGTTATGATTTTGGACTTATTAACCAGGATTTTAGTTATAGTTGTACAGTGTTTTTTCTATCAATCCAAATTTTAGCAGGATTAAGTGGTTATAAAAATTAAAAAAGATAGAGTTGGTCAAGGTAAGTAAAATTAATCGCAAGAGAATAAAAGACAATTTATCCATTCTTACAAACGTACAAACATTAATTATGCGGTTATCAATTTTTACTATACTAATAAGTTAATAATGAATTCAAATTTTATTATCACATCATAAATTACAAACAATGCAACGAAAAATAAAGATGTGCATGATTATTTAATAATATGATATTGATAATACAATATTTTTAACAGTTTTTGTTGTTAATAAATAAAAATATTTTTATGAGGTAGTGAGAGTAAAATTACCATAACATATAATTGTGTTTATTTTTATTTTTATCAATTAAACATGATATTTTATTATTAAAAGAAGTTGTAAAGTGAAAATAAGAAAAAAAATGTGAATATAAAAATAAATTTTCTCATAATTTTTTGCATATACCAGTAATGATTTTGCACGTAGGCGTACCAAAAGCCCTATAAAAGCGTTTAAACTCTTAAACATGGCTTTTCCTTTGTCCCCTCGCCCTCAACAATCTTCAAAGAAGCACTTCCTTTCAACCTTAACCAAACATCCTTTTTCTTTTAATCCGTTTCTCCATCTTTCTCAGTGCAAACTTTTCTTAGTTTCCTGCTTTATTCCTCATCTCACTCTCTTTTCCCTCGCTTTTTCCTAGTCAACACTTTCCTACTGGTTTCATCTGATTCCTCTCCATTATTCCTCTATCAGTTTACACCCAAAAGAGTAGTGAACAAGAAAAAGGAAAAAATATATAGTAAAGAACCCTCTTTATTCGCTTATTCCCTTCTATACATACATATTCATATTACCCTTTTGGTGGTTAAATATGGGGTTCTCGGAGAAGCCACAAGTGGAAGAGACAGATAGTACTAGAAAATGGGTCATCGCTGGAATCTCTTTGCGTGCGCCATTGAAGCCTATATACACCACCACCACCACTGTGGAGAAAGAAGATGAAGAAGATGAAGGTGACGTGGCAGACTGTTCAACGACACCAAAAGGGGAAGAAGCAAAGATTCCAACCACGTCGAAGTGTCCACCAGCACCTAGGAAGAGAAAACCTTCTTTGAAGTGCAACTATCTTGGTGGAGCTAGAGAGTTCTTCACTCCACCGGACATAGAAACTGTGTTTATACGCCATGTTGAAAGGGCTAATTGATCGCAGAGGTCGGAACAAACCTTCACCAACCTTAATTAGCTAGTTAGAGCTAGCTAGAACTAATATTAATTTAGTTGTGTGTAACTTCTTGCTAGATATTATTAAGTCGTTTCAAGTCTGTGTTATTAATCTACCAAGCTAGACCTTAAATTCAGGAGTTTAGACTAGGGTATTTGTATAAAGATCTGAATAAGTAATAAAAATGACCTATTTGCTTGCATGCTTCATTTTTATCTAGTTTTACTTGCCGGCCTGTGTTAATTTCGTTCTCTGCAAGGTAAATGTATTATTATCCTCTGATGAAGTAGCTGACGTCAAATATAATTGAGGTTGTCTGCTGCATGTTTATCTGCTTCGTTTGGTATTGCATAAAAGATATGTTCCCTTATCTGTAAATCTATAAAGTAATGAACTCTATCTACTGATTCGTGTAATGTACAGAAAGCTAACCAAGGTAGGTTTAGTTGGTTATAGGACTTGTATCTCATGTTACTGCTTTTAAATCTGAGTATATAAGTACTAATGAAATAACTTTTGATGATGAATAACCGATCTAAAAGTTTTATTTTAAATGTCTTGCTTAAGTCGTATAAAGGTCGGCTAGATATTGATGAATTTTTAAGCTTTAAGTCACCTAAGAGTTTTATTGGAAGTTAAAGAATAGTGAAAAGCTACATAAATGAACTAGTTTAATTACTGTATGAATGCGTGCCTATGTTTGTGTGCCCTGTTCATGACCATGCGCAAGAATGAGAAAATCTAGGTGAAAAAGGGAAGATAAGCTAAGCATCTAAATGTGGGAGATTCAAATTGAAAAGTGGGAGTAAAATCGTTTTCAATGGGGTAGGGAGATGCTACAGACAGATGCTTCTTATTGTTGATTGACTGAGAAGAAAGCCCCACTTAATAGGTCTCTTCTCTAGGCATAGCCCCAGTTAGCTTCATAGTCTTCTGTCATCTTCTCCTTTTAGAGTTTTCAGGGTCTTATTAATGTCCCACATCTCCATTAAATAACCTTTTCCTCCACATTTACTGCACCAACTACTACATAAACTCTACCAATTTAATGGTTTTAAGCATCTGAATTGAGTGTTTAATTCTTAAAAAACTCTACCAATTTAATTATATGTTTCTTTAGTCCATTAGTCATCACAAAACTGACAAATTTATTTTATATGTAATGATGGTGCTATATGTTTAGTACGATTGCCTCCAATGGCAGGAAGGTGAATGCTTGTTTTTCTTAAACTTAGAAAAGTATAAACACAAATTTGATGGAAAAGATGGTATGGTAAAAATGTGTATATATGAATAAAAATGATACCAAAGTTGTGTTTACACTTTGTTATATCTTCCACACTGCCTTTGTAGGTAAAAATAGCAGGAAAAGAAATTCAAAATGAAATAGACATGAGAAACAAAATTCCAAAAAATAGTGAGAAGTGACATAAGAACAAGTGACCCCCACCTACCTCAGATTAATGCTGAGAGTGGGAAGGTTCTGTGTAAATTCTGTTGTGATATTAGGTGATGGAGTCATGTGGTGTAAAGCGACAAATCACGTGGAGATGAAGATTAGAATCCTATGCTAGTTGAATGGCTCTCGTTGTTGAGTTTGTAAAGCTAAAATTTGAAGGTCAATAATTGACCGAATGAAGGTAGTAGTCATTGTTTTGTTATCTTATCCTAATAATATCCTGTTATAGTATTGTCAAATAATGAATCTTTTTACAGACACATAAAAACTCCAATAGTGGGAAGATAGAAGAAAAGGCAAAGCAAATGTCATAATAGTGGTCAGAGGGAGTTCATCTGGCATCGTGCATTAAAAAATGATTCTCGGGATCGGAGCCTGTAATTGAGGGAATGCCATTCCAACACGTCTAAACAACACTCAACATTTTGTACTCAAAAACAGACTACACTGCACAATTCAGTGCCTCACTATACACTATACTTTCTTACTTTACTATATAAACTAATCCTTAATTCACTCTCATCACATGCACAGAAGCAATGTTGTTTGGCATATTCCCGCATATGTTACGAAAGATTCAATTTTGGAGTGGTTGGTGGTTACCAACTTACCATAATGCATTTTAATATATTAAATAAATTAAATTTGAATTCATTTTCAAAAGAAATTTATTGCAACTACTGTATTATCTACTATCTACTATCAGACTATCATAACATGTAATATCACATATAATATATTCATATCTTGACATGAGGTGGTATGTTCCACATTGACGATAATACAAACTTCTAACATTTAAGAAGTGTATATAATACATAAATTCTATGTCTTCTCTGTGACTTATAGGTAAATGTGAGGACAGTGAATGTGATCACTTATATTGTTCTTTATACTCATTGATAAAATTATGTAACTGGAAAATGCACATATAAAATGACAGCATTGTGACGTAGTTGATATGTAGTTTGTATCGAAATTTGGATACTGTCTAGGATTCTTGTTGATGAATTGTGGTGCCCATGTGTCATTTAATGTTCCATACCACCAAAGTCTTTGGGTTCAGGACCGACAACTTAACGACTATGCCACCTTTTAAAGTTTTGTTTTTAAACAAGTAATTGTCCTGTTACTGTTATTTTTGTGAATTTATTATAAAACAAGTAACTGTCCTGTTACTGTTACTTTTGTAAACTTTTTTGCAGGCTTATTAAACATGTTTGAGATACATAAAATATAATAATTTGTTTTTATTTTTTTTTTAAAAGTAAGAAAAAAAAATCTCTGTAATGTTTTTTAGTTTCTATGGTAAATTTGTCACAAACATGTTTTTCTTACATGAAATATAATAGATTTATTTTTTATATCTCTATAAAATATTTGTTTTAGTCTCTAATTAATCTCAGGACGGGATTAAAATAATGGTACTAAATATTGTAAGTTTTTTTTTCAATTATTGGGATTTATAGGTTTACAGCAACACACATTTTACCCTTCTTTCCTTAAAAATACGTTTTACATTTTCTAACCAATTTTAAGGCAATCACTTCTTGGACCTCATGAAATTTAAACATGTACTTTGTTTTTATATAAAATAATAAAAATATCTTTAAATAAAAGAAATTGTGGATCAAAATACATTATGGAATTGCTTTTCCATAATATATTTTTATTTGGATTTTTGAAATACTTTTTTAGCTTGTGAAATCATTTTCTGAGTACGTCTTCATAATTTATTTTCAGGAAAAAGAAATTCCAAAACACAATTTTTTATAATTTTAAATTATTTTTTCAAAATGAGATATTGATTCTCGAATTTTATTATGAAATTTCATTTTAGGAACATAATAATTTATTTTGGATTTATTTTTTAATTTTGAAATGAAGGATAGTTTTGAAATTTTAAAAGTTTATAGGGTGCAGGTTAAAAAATTAGGGTGTAAGAAGAATTTAGCAAATTTTTACTTGTAATCCAAAATAGACTTGAGCCTAGCGACATATTTCTGTGGGATTGGTAGGTTATTGACATAACCCGTGTTATTGACAAAAATAGAACTTCACTCTTATGGGCTTACAAAAACAAAGAACTCCACTATATTACGGGCTTACAAAAATACAGAACTTAATTTTTTTATGGGCTTACAAAAGTAATTTGGATCGGCTCACCAGCAATAGGTTATTTATTCTTCCACTTCTATACTTTTTTTCTCACATTCTTGTAATATACAAAATTGGGTAATTCAAAATATATTTTAGATTATGTAATTAAGTATTCAATTTATATGATCCGAACTATAATTTCTGATGACATGATTTTAAATATTATTTTGGATAGTGAAATATAGTTATTTTAAATATTTTTGAATTAAATAATTTGAAATTATTCTGAATTACATATTTCATAATATAATTTCAAATATAAAGTGTCATGATAGAGACACATTGAACTATTTCCTAAAAATTATGAGAGTGCATGAAGAAAATCCATTTTTTTATAACAAGTTGGACTTTATGTTAAACAAACTATAAGAATTTAAATCTTTTTAATAAAAATTACGTAATACGACTATCTTCCATTATTTGATAAAGAATATTCACTTTTTTAAGGTGGCTGATAAAAATAAGTTGAATAAGTAAATTTCTTCTTGATTATTGTTTGTGCTAAAAAAAAGTTGTTCTAAATTTCAACATGGATGAATATATATTGAATGAAAAGAAAAATTGGAGGGTAATTTGGGTATATCGCTATTTTTCGTAAAGATGAAAAGAAAAATAATGAGAAATTATTTATGTGAGCTAATTATTTTTTTAAAATTATGTTTATTAAAAAGATGTAAGTCAAACAATATTAAACCAAACTAGAGAAGGCTTAAGTTTGATTTATTTAGAATATGGAGTGATTTAAAAAAAGATGAATTGGAAAAATTTGTTAAAAAAATATAACAAGTACTTTTATGATTGTATTTTTTTTATATGAGGCGGTCTTTTGAATCATTGTGCATAGTCACCTTCTTGTGATCGAATCTCTCATACAATTTCTCATGTTAGTGCACTATTCTTCAACATCAAGATATCACTAAAAACATTATGAAAGTAACGAGATATTGTTTTTTCGAACCAATGAAAAAAGAACGAAACACTTTGGTTCTTGGTCAATGATATGCAAAAAATTAGTAATTTCTTCCTCAACTATTTACCAGAACGCATCATCGTTCCTCTTATCCATTGACATAATTGAATAAATGCTTTCGTACCCATGCGAATAATGTCATAACATCTTTCAGTATGAACCAAGTACGACATCAATTCTTGCCGATGACGTATTTTTTTTGTGGTACAAACTCCAGTATGACGTTATTTGTTTCCGATAATAAACATAACATATTCAATTCATATGCAACTAAGCAAAGAATTGTCATTACTGCTACTTGAGTTTGTAATTTGATTTGTTATTGTATGTGTGTAATTAATTTGAAGTCCACACCAACAACATCAGGATTGATGTCGTTCGTGCTAAACATCTCAACATCGTCGAAATACATAGACTAATGATTATCATTATCCATGGTCATATAACCTTTAACACAGTCAATCATATAAGATTAATTAGTACATCCAAACAACCATAAGTTTAGGTTAATGGTTGTGGGTTAAAGTTAGTGACAAGATTTATTGGTAAGATATGGTTTATGGTTATGGATTAGGATTAACGATTACGGGATAATGTCTCAGTTTGTTACTATGGGTAGGGTTAGGAGTGTGTCTAGTGTTGGGGTTGGGTTTAGGGTAATGGTTAGGATGAGATTGAGGCCGATGGTTAGGATTGAGGTCATGGGTACGAGCACTATTTAGCTTATAGTTAGGGCAAATGTTTAAACGAATGATTATGGCTATTGTTATTATTTGGGTTATGTTTTAGAATTAGTATTAGGGTTAACGTAAGCATTAGGTTTAGGGTTATTAAAATCAATTTTATAACATAAATAAATTAAATACACAATCACATTATTAAACATATATAACTAAGTTACACAAAAAAAAAAAATTCCAAATCATTAAACATCATTTTTGACATGCATACTACTAAAATAAACAAATTTATTTTCTATATCATATTTTTTTTACATGCTTAACACTTAAATCAGCCAAATTATTTCCAGTTAACCAAAGTTTCCAATTTATTCATCAACAAACGGAGTCCACAAACTAATTTCCACACAAAAGAAACACACATCCATCAAAATTAAACACTTACTAGAAGAAGACGGTTCAAGTAAAAAACATGCATAATTGATTATCCTCTACTTGAACATGGCTTTGTATGTCTTTATAATTGATTATGGACCTCTAGAAATGGGGTTGGTTGTTCACAACAACTTCATGCATCATCCAAGCTTACCAACAAGTAGGGATAACAAAGTGAGGCGGGTCGTGGGGACCAGCCCGTAACTCGTCGAGAAAAACATGAGACAGACTGCTTCTTTCAATCCGCTAGCCTACTTAGGCCTGCCCCGCATAACCCGTAACTCGCATGGGGAATGTGTGTGTCATAGCGGACTGGTCCGCATATTTTAAAATTTTAGAAATTTCTTTCTGTACCCTCATAATTTCTTCTTGCTACCTTATATTCTAAAAATAATGCTAAAATTATCCATTTTGAAGTTTATAATTTGGAATATTGTACAATCCAAAACACAAATTTTAACTTCTAGATTCTATAACTCGGAAAGTATTTGAATTTCACATTCTGTAATTAAAGAAAAAACATTTAATGAAAAATGTCAAAGGATAATTTGAGTATTTTTTGAAGTATGAGGTGCAAGAAGAAAGGCATGGAGGTGCATAAGAAACTACCCTAGATTTCTAATTCATAACACCTTCACAAAATTCAATAATTTTTTTAATATTTAATAGTATTTTTTTGTCTTTCTGAAATGAATAAATTATTTAGGTTTCAATACTCATTAAAATGTTAAATGTAGTAGGCAAACTTTAGTTTTTTTTATAATAAAATTTAAATATAGCATTATATATATTATTTTATATTACTTTTTAAATTAGAATAATAATCACGTGTTTATATGTATTACCTTAAAAAATGTATATATTTAATTAAATATTTTATTAGTCAATTTATTAGTATGGTTGAAATTCAAATTTCATTGAAAATCAGAATATCTTATTACGCATGTGTCGTGAGAATAATATTGTGATACCATTTACCTAATTCATCTAAATAAGAAAAAAATTAACTTAATAAACAAAAAATAAATTTATTTAAAATTTATTTTGTATTAAATTAAAAAATATTTCTTGTGCGGACTGACCTGTAGGCCCACATACCAGTCTGCATGTGGGGCAATCCAATAAAATTAACCCGCATTTTCTACGCAGGGCGGTCCAACCTAGCCCGCATTTTGTGGGCTAAATGTAGGATGAGTTTGTGCGGGGTGGGCTAGCCCACATTGTCATCCCTACCAACAAGCACCCGAGAACGAGTTGCACACCACCACTGCACCACCAACTACTTGCTCACAAGCTCACATTGGAAAGAAGATTGGAAGCTCACACAACAGAGAATATTTGGAAGAAGCACAACATGAACATGAGCCCAATGCACCCCTAGTTGTTTATGTAAAAGCCATCTACCGCATTTACCGTGGTCAATGAAGCATTCCACTTGGTCAAGCAAAGAATTATTCCATTGTACATGTTTAGGAATATTTGTGCATGTAATCTTTGGACAAAAATAGTGACACCACGATGCCATGCACTGGTGAAAGTTGAGGCAAAAGCGAAAATGCACAACTGTTTAACGTGACTTTCGTCTACTTTCTCTCCATGTGAGAGAGTCAGTGAAATCAATGTATTTGCACATTTCCTCGCCTTTTTTCCACACACATCCCTTGAACCAAACTGAAATCATTTCCGTTTTTTGTCTTCTAGCACAATACTTATGTGGAAGCAAACACAACATTAGAGAATATATATATATATATATAATTTGTTCTTGTTGAGGATGAAATGTTCTTCTTTCGAGGTGTTTACGAGTACCATAAGCTTTTCGAGTTGTTCTATTGAGTGATGAGATACCTACAAAAGATTCTCTGACGTTTAAGTCAGTAAGAATACAAGTGATTTTGTATGTGAATAAATGAAAAATGAGATAGATCTACTTCCTGAGATAATGAAGATATATATTTATAGACTTGTGGAGTTAGTTAAAGGCCTAATGAAATGACTACTTTGTCCTAATCGTTTAGGTCACGTTCATCTTTTCATGTTCCTTATTATTTTGGGTACTTGGTAGTTAATGTCGAATTGTAAGTAATGTGAGTGTTTATTGCCTAACTATAAGATTAACTATCATAACTATTTACTACTATTTAGTAGTTCTCACTGGTACATCATATATTATAAATGTCCATATTTTAGGTAAATGATAGTAAATAAACTTTGTATAAGAATAAATATAAATTTTGTGTATATAATCTATGTAGGTGAATGCAACTTTTAGTTTATTAGAACAATTATTCAATTTCTAAAAAAATTATTCAATCTTATAATATTAAATAACTTAATTAAAATCTTAAAAAGTTTGTCACAAAAATAGTGGTGACAATGCGGGTTGGCCCACCTTGCACTTAGCCCACATAGAATCTACGGTCTGTTTTTTCTAGTCCGCCTCACAAACGCAGGCCAACCCACATAAAAAATATTGTTTAAAAAAAATATTTTTTAAATAAAAATTTTGATTTTTTATTTATTTATTTAGATGCATTAGGTAAATTGTCTCATAATATTATTTTCACAAGACATGCGAAGTAAGATGTTATTAAAATTTTCAGGATGTGAAATACAAGGATACATGAAGAAAATATGAAGGTGCAAAATAAATTTATACATTTTAAAGTTATGCGAGTTATGCGGGTTCAACCCGCCCCGCCCCGTACTTGGTGAATTATGCAGGATGAACCTAACCGGCCAGTAGGTTGAAATAAGCAATTCATCCCGCACCGTCCGTCCCACTTTGTCACCCCTATATAAAAAGGGATGGTCTTGCATGAAATACTTAAGTTGAAGTGTCATCCTTAACTTAAATTTTTGTTATCAACTTATTTTATCGTTAATATATTTATTGTTTTGAGTTTTATGAGTTATGTATATGAAAAATCAAAGTAAGTTTTTTAAAATATCATATATTAGCTTTAAAAAGTATAAAACATTAGTAATATATTTTCGTCACTTTTATAAAAAAATGATATAAAGACATTTAAGTTAGTTTTTATAATTAGTAATGGGTATGTTAATTAAGTGTTGTTTGAAAGGGACTAATAGACTTTACTGAAAGAAGAAGATATTATGCAAAATGAAACGCGTGAAGAAGGAATTACCGACACCCTCCATCCACTGATTCTCTCTCACACACACGAACACGCACACGCACACAGACTCAGTGATTCACCGCAGCAGATGAAGCACCGAACATGGCCTCGCATTTCTTCTTCTCCTTTCTCCTCCCTCAATTTCTCCAACGCAACCGCTCCACGATTCTCCGCCGAGCATTCCGCCCGCTCCACGCGCCTCTGCGCGCGCCCTCCGCCGTCCTCTCCTGGTGCCGACTTCACGGCGCTACCATATGATGTGCTGGTGAAGATCTCCGGCTCCTTCGACCACCCCAACCTCCGCGCGGCGTCACTCGTGTGCCGGGCGTGGTGTGAGGCGCTGCGGCCGCTGCGGGAGGCCATGGTGCTGCTACGCTGGGGGAAGCGCTTCAAGCACGGTCGCCGCGGTGTCCGCCCCAACGCCGACAAGGCGCTTGAGTCGTTCCTGAAAGCTGCCGCGCGCGGCTCTGCTCTCGCTATGGTCGACGCCGGCCTCATTTATTGGGAGAGAGGGGAGAAACCCAAGGCCATGGAATTGTATCTCAGGGCTGCGGAACTCGGGAACCCTTCTGCGCAGTGCAATTTGGGAATTTCCTATCTCCAAGGTTTTCATTTCATCATTACCCTAATTTTCGACTGATGGTTTTGGAAATTCCACGTTTAATAACGTATGGAAAAAGTATTGTATGTAAATGAAGATAATATTAATAGTTATCTTACGAGCTGTGCGGAGCTAGAAACTTGTGTTTTATCTTTCATTTGCTTCTTGTAGGAGAGAATGCCAGGGAAGAATCTTCCTCATCACATGCACATTTTGGATTTTGTGTGTGTTTATTTTTATGTTGTGTCCAATATCCTTGTTATTCTGTTTCTGTTCTCTTAGAATAAAAGCTATTTTTTTCTTTCTTCAGCGAGATTCGTGGCCAGAAATATTTTTAAATATGAATTTGAAAAAGTAATATAAAGGACTATATTTGTATGTGTAGGTATTTTTTTGTGAATTTTTAATCAATATATATACATTATGCTGATTATTCGTGTTCTGAAAAAGGTTTATCTATGCTGTGTAGCTGAACCTCCGAACAATGAACAAGCTTTCAAATGGTTATATAAATCTTCCCTGTGTGGGAATGTTCGTGCTCAGTACCAGCTTGCGCTTTGGCTGCATAGAGGTGGTGGGAGGGTCTGCAGCAACATGAAAGAAGCTGTTGGTGCTCTATTCTTATTCTGCCCTCTTACTTTTAACTATGATTCATGAATGGACATTTTCTTTCTGGGAGGGGTGAAAGGCTTGGAAATCTGTTTGGGAATTGGTTTATAATATTGGGTGTTTCTTGTTCTTTGTTATCGTTATGTGACGTATTATGATCTTTGCTTTAACAGGCTAAATGGTATATGAAAGCTGCAGAGGGTGGATATGTCCGTGCTATGTACAATATCTCCTTGTGTTTCTCCATTGGGGAAGGACTGTCACGTAATCATCAACTAGCAAGAAAATGGATGAAGCGGGCTGCAGATCGTGGTCATAGTAAAGCTCAGTTTGAGCATGGACTTGCTCTCTTTTCTGTGAGTTTTTATCCCTTTATTCTACACTTTTGTGCTTTAAACGTTTGAGAGAATAAATGAAACACTCATTCACCCTTCGATTGAAAGAAGATTAATTCAAGTTTTTTAAATTTCAATTTCTTAGAATGGATAGGATAATTTAATTTCTACTGCAAGGAAATTAAAATTGAAATTTTAATATTGAACTTTATGAAAATGGCTATTATTAAATATTTAATATTTTAGAATTACATAATATCTAATAATTCAAAAATAAAAGCATTGACGCATTTTACATCATTATTCATGACAAAGATACGAGAAATACAGCTGAAAGTGGGGGCAAAAGAGAGAGAAGGGGGATATAGGAGAACAGAGGGAGAGAACGGAGAGGAGAGGAAAGAGATATAAAAGGATAGAGAAGAGCAGAGGAAAGAAACAAACACAGAAAGAGCAGAGGAAAGAGAACATGGGAAATTTAAAAGTTTTTACTATTTTTGGTAGAATTTGAAATCAACTTCTAGTAATCAAAATACTTCTATAAGTTTTTAAAATTTCAATTTCTTTGTGAATTCTCTATCCAAATTATGTCACTACAAAACATTTTAAATTCTCCAAAGAAAGAATTATTCTCTTTGACAACATCGGAGATCATGGCTGAAGCCATTTGCTAGATGTTTTATCTGTGACTTTGATTATTGTCATAGCATGGTTACCTTCTCTATGTTGTAGACCTCTGTTTGCTAGTTTTTTAGTTCATTACAATAGATATATAGTCATACACGTAGACTAATACAAAATGTGATTTTTCACCTGCATAGTGATTATTATTTGTTTAGAGGTTTTGTTTCTATTCGGCATTCTGACATTTGATATTTCTGTTGGAGTTCCACATGTTTTATCAGTTGCTTCGTTATTTATATTTTTGGTTTCCTTCTAATGTTTTTGTCTGGAATATGTTTATACTGTTCGAATAGCAGTCAACAATGACTGAAAATATTGGTAGGATTATGGTCCTGATAATTCACAACTAAACAGTTGGTATTTGTTCAGGAGGGAGACATGATGAAGGCTGTGGTATACTTGGAACTTGCTACTCGAGCTGGTGAAAAAGGTGCTGCTCATGTCAAGAATGCAGTTCTTCATCGGCTTTCATCAGCTTCACGAGATCATGCAATGCATCTAGCTGACAGTTGGCGTGCCTTGCCATCAGTTTGAGCCAAATCCTTATGATGGTTTAAGAAAAAGAAGTTAGATGGCCTTGATCGGTAGCATCGTGAGAGTGTAGTCAACAAAGAATGCCAAAGCATGAAACAAGGAAAGCAGGGAGGAGCTGCTAAGAAACTGACTTTGCCTACCAATCCTGACTATAGTGGTCTTTTTCCTATTGTATAAACAAAACTAGTTGGTGGGCATTTGTAAAACTAGTTTACTCCTTTTTAAAACGCCCTATTAACTATCTGAAAGTTCCTCTTCAGTTCCCCTTAAAACTGTGCAGTTAGAGTGTGGCGGGCATTTTTTTCTCATAAATGGCCATCGGGAAAAGTGCAACTTCGTATTACTCCATATTATATGTTGGATGGATGGAATATAACGTAGTACCAAGCTGTCTGTCTGACTTTACACGTGATTCAGTTTAACCACTACTGTGGTTTATATATATATATATATATATATATATATATATATATATATATATATATATATATATATATATCATCCAATTACCAAACCTTCAATTTCATGACAATTAGCATGCATATTTGCCCAATTATACATAAAATAATAGGTCACCGGTTTGTCCCTGGCGTGTAATCTTTCATCCTGAGTTTGGTGGATCAAATTTGCCTCGAATGCTAATTATTTTTTAAGGTATAAGGGTCTGTTGTTTAATCATGAGTTTCGTGTAGACAGGTGCTTCTGTAGCACATGAGTTAAGTGAAGAAAAATGCACTGTTCATTTTGCCCTCTAGATGACATTTGCTTCTTCAAGATGGAATATATTGAATGCAGTATTCATATTCTTAGATGGAGAGCATGTAATCAAATAACATTTGCCAACATATCTGGAACGCGGTTAACTTTCCTATGCAGATGGGTTCGCTTAATTAGGATATATTTATTACACACAAAGTAGGAAAACACAAACGTGAAGGAAGAATACTATTTTGCGGAGAGGAGCAAACAGTGTCTTGTTCAGTCGCCATCTCTAAAGTAATGCATATTCTGCAATCTAATTTTAGAATAATGTTTAGCAGCCTAACTTTTTAGATTCGGAGTTTTTTATAAAGGGAAAGACAGAATAAGCACAAACAAGCACTTTTGTATCACAACAGGCCTCCCATTTACAAATTATAAACATCGCAAAAGATAATCAGATCATCAGTTCAAACTCATTTTTTTGTAGGTCGTCCCAGCAAGAACTTAACGCTCTGCATGTGTACAGAACTGGGGATCGATCTAACAGGTAAGAATTTGGTAAATTGAGGTGTTACGACTATTATTAGATATGGAATAAACTTTTTCCACTATGCTTACTAGAAACACATAAATACAAAAAAAAACTGTAGATGCTCCTTCAGTGTTGTTTCTCAAGAAGCACAGTCACATGACATACTGGTAGCACATCCTTTTTTACACACTCGTTATAATTAAGTGAAACTCATTAAAATTATACTAAATCATGTTAAATTTACCTCCTATTTAACAAGTCCTACATAGATTTCACCAAGTAACATGGCAAAATAGACAATTCAGAGAATGCCTTGCTAGTATCCAGTATTCCTCTACCATGATATCATATCTCATGGACACAAACCCACAGAACATAGGCCTGCTGCAAATTAACTCTTAACTCCACCGTATATCGCTTTCACTGAGTTCATATAAAAAACCACATGATGTGATATAGGACCATACTAAAAGTAGACACAAGGGGCAATGACGGATTCCTGTTGCCATATAAGAATGATGCTTACAAATTATCATAGTCATTGATCTGATAAGCTCTCACACAAATTAAGTTTCTTCTGTTAACATAAAATTCCAAATACTAATGAACAAAGCACATTTCAATTAACAAAATTGTGCAATTGAATGAAGTCTTGGTCATTGGTCAAGACATGAATGACATCAGATGTAAACTGATGAACATACTGCCAACAGCAAACCTACTTTCAATTCCTGAAGAAATCAAACCTTCTACAATTCTATCCCATCCCATTATAAGAATTTGTATTATCACAAAGGCAATGTAGAAAACATGCTTAAAGAACAAATGAGTACACAAGTAATAAATTCAAATGATTAAAATTTAATTATACAATATAAATCTCTGCACAACTGCCACCCCATTGCCTAGTATGTTGGGGAGAAAAAGGAAAAGAAAAAACAGTCTAAGCTGAAGAACTAGTGTGTTTTTCTAAGTATGCTTTGTTCCTATAAATCCCCCTTATTGCCAAAGAGTTGGCCAGATGCACCTTACTCAACACTATACCGATGAACCGACAAAAACGCAGGGTCCTCAAACAAGCTAAATTTGTGGTCAAGGCAAATATGGCATCCTTTGAGAATTCATTCCTGCATGATACAAATTAAGGTGGATTATTGCCCTGGAGACCAATTCCTTTATATGCTGAGGAAGAACTGTTCTGTCTGCACCTTCTAGCACTGTCAACACCCTAGCTTGTTCCAAGGACTCACTGTTGCCGGCATGAAGTGCAAGGAAGCAAAGAAGAGTTAGCCCATCATGCATCTGGGTAATTTCATTACTCCTAAGCAGTCTCATCAGTGCCGGAATGCCGTTGAATTCAATTATCGTCTTAGAATGCTCCACATGTAGGAAATTATCCGGACAAGCAAATTTGGTAAGAGCAACTGCTGCCTCATCTGCTACTTCCGCATTTCTGCTACTCATCTGTGACACCAGAGGTTCAATTACCCGAGTCTCTCTAGCAGGAAATGTCCTAGCCAACGCACCAATGGACTTCATAGCTGCAATTTGCAATGCCGGGTTATCCACCTCTTTAATTATCCTCAGCAGCTGTTCAACAACAGTCTTTGCAGCTGGAGAATTGGTCTTAAACGCTGCTCGACGAAGGTCAGCATTGGATTCAGCAGCTGCGGTTACCTCCATTATCGTCATCAAGCAATTATACTGCAGCTCTCCTTGCTCATTCTGAACAATCTTAGCCAAACAAAGCATCCCTTTGGTCTCAGTTATCTTCCTACTGTTGGTCACACTCCCTCGCGCAAGCATCCACAACGCCTCAGCGCAACTAACCTTAAGCTGAAGCTTCACCGCAGGATCCTCATTCTCCCTCTCCTTCCTATGATTCCCTCCCCGGCTACTTCCCTCCATAAACAAATACGAATTCGAGTAGGAATTCGAAAAATGGCGACCTCCCCGGCTACTACCCTTTCCCAACTCCTTATTAATCTGAACAATGGAATGAATACTTTGCTTCCCCAAATGCCCCAATTGATCATCCACAAAGGTGTCAAACGACAAGAGTGTCACAAGAGGTCTAATCACGTTCTCCCGGGCGAAATCCTCCTGAGCCATGGGGTCATGCTTGGCCATCCTGGCAACCAAATTGGCAGCCAGGGTCTGAACCCTCACGGGGGAGTCACTGAGAACCTGCACAACAGCAGGCACACCAAGCTCACTCACAATCACTCTAATCCTTTCCAAATCATTAGCCAAATGACACAAAGCACTGGCAGCAGCAATTTGAGCAGGAGGGGAAGTGCCTTCCTTGAAAAGCTTCAACAAAGGAGACACCCCGCATTCCTCAACTATGATCTTCTTATTCCTATCGTTATCTTGAGCTAAAGAAGCAAGTTCATTCGCAGCCTCAATTCTATCGTTTAATTGACCCATTTGAAGGGAAGCGATGAAAGACCATACCCAAGATAGAATGGGGTCGTTGCTGGCGATCGGGGGGAGGGAGAGGACAATGCCGCCGTCGGCGTCGAAGATGCTGAGGAGCCACTTCATATCACCCACGGACGCGTCCAGGTGGACCAGCACTTTCCGGAAATCGGCGGCGCTGACGATGGAGACGACACGGTGCAGGATGCTCCGACGCTTGCACTTGCGCACGAGGGCGAGAGCGCGGTCGAGATTCTTCGCCGTCTCGGCAGCAACGCGGCGGATGGGACGCTCGTAGAGCGGCGGCGACGCGGCGGAGGTGGTGGTGGCCGTGGCGAAGCGAACGAGGGTTCGGAGCATTTGGAGGAGGCGATCGACCTGCTTCCACACCTCCGAGCACTCAAGTTTGAACGAGTCGGCCTCGTCCACCGCCGAGCGAACTCGCTCCGCCACCATAATCGGGTACGATAACTCATCCTCCACTCGCTTCTCCTCCAACAACGCCATCTCCGCCGCGCCGAGTCTGCCACCGAGTCTGTGGATAAATTCCCAATGGTTTTTCTGAGGATGGTGTGTGTGTGCTGTGTGAGACCGAGTCAACCGAGTCTACGCTGAGTCTGATAGAATCCGAGTCGGGAATTGGAACGGGCGTTTATGTTGGTGTTGTTCATTTGACACTTCTTGTTGTTCTGCCACGCATGTCTTTATGTTTTTGTTTCTCCTAACTCCAAACGTTAGCTACACACGACACAAGTAACTTCTTTCTCTCTTCTTCTCTTATTAGTTAATTAATTAATTAATTTACGAATTTTATTATTTTATACTGTTAGACTTCAAATTATTAATTTTATTCTTCAATTAGCAATTCAAATTCCAAATTAACGTTTGCCAATTTCTGTTGTTTTTTTAATTTCTTTTTTTGGGTGTAACTCGTGTAAGAAGAAGGCTAAAAGGGTTTGATTTTGCTAACTAGGGATTTGGGAAGGACAGTGGAGTCACATTGACTCGTATAACCTCTCCTCACAATTATGGTTGCTTATTCATATTTTATTTATTTATATATTTATTCCTTATATTCTTTTTGTTTTTCTAAATTTCTTATACATAAATTTGTAAATAAAATAAAATAATATTTTCTATAACTTAAAATAAACTTATATATAAATTAAGAAACAAAAATTATCAAAATTTGTATAAGTAAAACTTTATAAATTAAGTTATACGTAAGTTCATTTTAATTATTTTTAATAAAACTTAGGTTTGGACAAAATAGTAGGCAGTTTAGTCGTCTTATTAAATGTCGTCTGCATTTAGAAATATGCATATCTTATTATTTTGCATGAAGAGTAAAATAGAGACAATATCTCAAATTTAATATATGTAACAAAAGTAAAATTGGGTCTTTCCACCAATATTTGATTAGGCAAAGCGAATAAGATATCAATATCAACCAACACTCTAGCAAAAATCCTATAGATTTATTCATGGTGTATTCACTAAGAGAAAGACGAATATCAATCTCTTTCACTATAAAGAAAATTGATTTTGGTTTCCAATATTTCATAGGAAGACCATGAATCCTAATCCAACATTGAACTTTGGTGAATTTCATGGAAGATGACACAAAGTCTTTAGTCCAAGCAAAGATTCTATGATACATGAATTAAGATTCCAAGACCCTACTTCCAGGACTATTCTCATATCTTCAAAGGAAGAAAAAACAAATTCATAAAACCATATTCTAAGAAGAATAACTTTCCAAGATCTTAGAGATGTTTAGACAAGATCAAACTTTTGCACACGTCCATATGAGTAAGAGGTTTGTCACATTTGAATAGTATTATTCTTCCATGAAGGTGATTTTTACAAGGTGATTTTTACACTCTTCAAGACTTACTAGATACACATTTTTATTATCTGATAAGATGTGAAATTTCCCATTATGCAAGGAGAAGACAACTTTGAAAGAGAATATGACATGCATTATTTATGGCTTGTGCAAAAAAATTCTTTTGTATTTGAGTTGCATAAGATAATTTTACTTGTGAAAAACAACCTTCATTGAAATATTCCAAAAAATATGAAAACTAAAAGAATTCGTCTCCATCTCATAATACTGTAGAAAGAAAAAAACAATTATAATTATTTAGAAGAGAAACATCACAGTAGTAGAAGAACAAAACAAAACCTACACATTATACATTTTCTAATATTAATTTATATATATATATATATATATTTTGCTTTGTCTAAGAAAATATTGTAGTTATCTTAAAACATCAAATAAATTTTCAAAGAGATTAATGAAGATTTGTTTGTGTACTTTATATATTATTTAAGAATTGAGATAATTTAATTTGTATAACCTAATTTTCTTATAAGGATGTAAGCTTTTTTTAAAAAAAATACTTAAAAAGTTATTTCGCAATAAATTCTCTAAGATATATATTTATAATTAAAAAATGTGTTAATTAATTAAAAAATGAATGCTATAATAATACTACTAAACGCAATATTTATATTTGCTTAAATAATAAACTTACATTTTCTTTGAAAAACTTCTAAGTTGAATTTTTAAATGGAGGTTTTATTTTCAGAAATGTAAAAAAAAAGGGCCCAACCGGGTTCGAACCGGTGACCTCTTGATCTGCAGTCAAATGCTCTACCACTGAGCTATGGACCCCTTGTATTGGTTTACTACACTTATTCTTTAATATAATAATTACTAATGGTTTATATATAATATACCTGAATAATTCCTATCATCTATATTTACTAAAATAAAAAATACAAATGCAATTTAGAATCTACATCATATAACCTAAAAAGTGTGTAATATAAAAATTATTTTTAATATCTATCCCATTAAACAATTTAATCTCTTATTCTTGATATTATGAAACACAATTCTTTTACAAGTTCTGTAACATTTTCTTCTCTAACAGTTACGTCATCTTCACGAATTTTATTTTCACCAGTTGTAAACTTTTATAATTATCTTTAAACATTTAACTCATTTCCAATGAGTATTACTCAATCTTAGCATCATCTTTGCTGCTTCTATTGACATGTTTGACACTTAAAATTGAATGTGGAATTAATATTAAAGGCCCTGCAGAAATTTCCAGACGCCATAGAACGTGCAATTGGACACGTTGAACAATGAACACGCACAAAAATATTAGTCCAAATAAAATATTAAATTGATTCTAGAGTTTGAATTTCCACCTCCCAATTCCATTATCTTATTAAAAAAAAACAAATATTCCAATTTTATCTATCTAGGACCACAGAAAAAATGGTTTTTTTATTAAAAAGATTGACTATTCAAACGTGTGGACTATGGGTATAATAAACTTTTTTAGACCATTTTCCACTTTATTTTTACACAATATGTTTCATTCATTTATATAGCCTATTACAATAAAGTAAAACCGTTACAAAAGATAATACTCTTGAAAAATATTTAACAAGTTTAAAACTTCTAATTAATTTATAAAGTAACTTAATACATAAGATTGTAATATGACTAGACTTAGAAGTCGCATAATAACTTAAAGTCATTCTTCTAACAATCATATAGAAGGAGTAGTTTCAAAGGTCAAACCCTGAATCCACGTTCATCAAATAGATAAAGACAAGTCATTGCTTATTAAAAAAAATATACCCTTCAAATAATAAGTTTAATAATGTTTAATAATGCTCCTGCAACTGCAAATGTCATATTTAAATATCTACAATTTCAATTCACTTAGCTACTAAGTGTGCCTTAAACTACACGTATGTTCCCTAATTCCACGGTTCTTGAGCCATCATAATCACACCAACTAATGATGGGTAAGGAATATTGCAGATTTTCATGTTATGGCTCATCATTTGCTTGGTTTGGTATGGTATTTGCCATTATGAATTACCCAAATTGTACCAATGCTTAACTGAAATGGAATTTTCATACTATTCACTATAATTCTTTTGGGTAAATTTATATGAATTTGAATTTGACTAAGTGCACCAGTTAAAATATATACACGAGAAATTATTTTGATTCAACAAACCAAGCAGTATCATTTTCCAATTACATCATCACATGCATCACCAAAATAGCTAGCTATCCTTGTGGACCACAACAAACTTTGTTATTGACGATTTGTAAATTAAATTCATGCACTAAACATAATCAAATGTCTCTACTTTTGGTCATTCTGGATTTGGATTGGGCTAGCAGTTGAGTGAAGGACTTGAGTTTCAACACTAAGAACGTAAAATTGTCTGTTTTTTCTAAAACAAAAAAAAAAAGACCTCTGTTGGAACCACAAATGCTACTGAAATTGCTCCAAAAAGACTTTGTGCTAATTCTCTGATAAACATAGCACGGTTTAACAAATTCCAAAACTGAAGTTTTGGATTAGGAGATTTCAAGAACTACGTTGCACTCAAAACTTAGGAGATTTTGTTATAAAAAAATCCTCAAAAACTCCACAAACTCAAGGACACAAATAATTTGAGACTAGATCAGAAGAAAATGGCTTCACCTTGTTGAGAAAATGAGCATTTTTACCCAGGTCATCTTCTCCTGCAACAAAAGCATTCTTCCTACCGTGAGGATCCTTTGGATGATTGTATGTAGCCCCACAAGGGACCACCATCAACAAATATAGTTCCAGAATCAATTTCCTAGGAGTATACATTACTTACTTTGAATGTGTTGGGTTTGAAACGGTTGGTTGGAGGTTGAGGGCAAATTTTATCTTATAAGTTTTGATTTATGAGGTTGAGTTAGGTTAAAAGTTCACAGATGATTCAGAGTCATTTTGAGTTTATTCTAACGAGTTTATTAGGTCTATTGTGTCACCGGATTGTTATCGAATCATTCATAAATAATGTTTGTATCCACTTATATATTATAAAATGTTCTAATCTCTAGTTGACATAAAATCTCCAACACACCCTTCACGCCAAGCTATAACAATAAAATATAAGAATAAAATTAAAAAAATATTTTTATTAATTCGAAAATACTTCATACACAAAATAATATAATACCGAGTATTATCTTTAAAAAGTTTCATATATGTATATAGAATCTAAACTACGAGAATAACATTGAATCATTAAAGAAAGAAACTGTTAAGACAGTAACAAGGATGCACTAATTAGTTTTAACATTATTAAACACTTTGTAGTAGATAGTTTTTTAATCTCTTTCCTTACACAGTATAATAATCATTTGATTGAACTCTTTAACATAATGTTTACATGATTTAGAGTCCATCATTATTTAAATAATTAATGTAAAATTATTAAAGAGTTTGGATTGTTTTATGTTTTTATGTTTCTTTTGCATATTACATTTGGATTAATAAATATACGAGTGAAGAAATAAATAATTAACAAAGAAATTTAGATAAATTTGAAAGAATTTTTTATTGTACAAGATCTATATTTTAAGTGTGATTACTAATATGACATGAATATGAATACTCTACAACTTGATCATTCTATTTCCAAATGTCGTTTTACAAAATTTTATTTTAAAATAATTTTTGTTAACTTTATTCTTCTCCCTACACTTTTCTTTTAAATAATGTTTTGATAAGGAGTCAATTATTGAGAAATTCTAGTCCCAAGAATAACCTAATACTAGAATATTTTTAATTATTGGGTTTTTTCATCCTTATTCACTGTTTTAAAATAAAAGAAACATGTAACAGTATCATAACAAATTTCAATGAAATATAACATATCTTGTGTTGCAGGCTTAAAGTTTAATTTATTAAATATTGTATTGGAGACTCGCCTTTAAGACAATTCAATCCTTTAAGTCAAATAATGTGTGAGCTTACACTTTTTTTTCACTTTTTTTTTTTTATAACTTCTTTCTCATCTTTCTCTTAAAGCTTACCCGTTATAACAAAAATGATTTTATATTTATAATTTGACACGTTCTAATAATAAATAAAAAAAGCTACCACAATTTCATATAACATTGTCTTGAGCTCAAATGAGGTTTTACTTTATTTAGAAAATTATGAAATAGAAACCAATTTTAGAGAGAAAAATAATTAGTTGCTATAATGACTAAATTAGATATTATTTTAGAAACTAAAAAAAAATTGATTTGTAAATTAGTTTATATTATTATTAAATAATTTCTAAATTGATATCTAATTAGCTACCAAGGTTTTTGCTACCAAATTTAGAATCTAAATTATTGGTAGTTAAAACTTTTGTAACTAATTAGATATCAATTTATAAACTATTCAACAATCATATAAACTAATTTAGAAACCAACAACTTTTTTAGTCTCTAAAATTATATCTAATTTAGTCACTATAATAACTATTTTTTTTTTCTAAAATTGGTTTCTATTTCATGATTTTCTTGCAGTGAATTTTTCGTACATATGCATCTCTAATATTCACATGCATTTGATTTTATATTTTCGAATATGAAAGTATCATAAACATATTTTTTAAAAATGTAAACTTATTTTATAAGTAAAAGACAAATTAAATGAAAAATGATGAAAAGGCTCTTTAATTTTGTTTAAAAACTCTAGATATTCTCCAGCACAAAAGGCTGAAAGTGAAGAGTGCTTGAATGGTTTAAGCGAGCAATACTTTTATTTAATTAATTTTTGTCTATATATAAGAATTCAAGACTCAAGTTTAGTATGTTATTTGTCAAGAAAATTTTTTTTTAGGTTTATCTTAATCATTTTTGAAAACTTGACTTGATGTGTATCTGCATTGCAATTTGAAACTTATAAAAAAATAAACACACTTGTTTTTAATTTACAAAATTGAGAAGCTAAGTGCATTGTCTCATTGAGATAAATAGTATATACGTTGAACATAAATTTTATTTATATGGTCTTAGTACACTAAAACACCTATTTCATATAAAGTTTTCAAATAATTAAGAAGTAATTTCTAAACAAGTTATGAACATTAAAATAATTATTACTCTAAGAGAATCAGATAGGATAAAGAAACAATATATAGGAGTATAATCTAACTTGTTTATATGATATAAGGTTATTTTTAAGGTGCTATGCAATTCTAGGGATAAGTATATTTAAAACTTTATTGTACAATGAGATCTTTAAACAAGATATTAATTTATTTCTCAATAAAAAAAATTATTTGATTCTATATGTATGTTAAAATACTTAATATTTTTAAAATAAATAAATATACAACTTAAATACATTATTAAAATTATATAATAATAATAACAAAATACTTATATTTATCTATTTCAATCCTAATTTTAATTAAATATTTTTTTTGTCACTCTTTAACATGGCTTTTTTTTTTAAAAAAAAAAAAACTAACTTTAAAAAAACCATAAAAAACAAATCTTTTCTCACACAGTTAATTATCTTCCGACTATAAAATATTATATTATTTAAAAATGTAAAACAAACAATTTGAACACTTTATTTTATAATGAGATATTAATTTATTTTTCCATAAAAAGTTTATTTGATTGCATGTTAATATACTTAATATTAAAAGTATATAAATATACAACTTAAAATATATTATAAAAATGATAAAATAATAGTAACAGAAATAAAATAAAAAATTATATTTATCTATTTGAAGTCTGATTTTGAATTAAATATTTTTTTCTAAGTCTTTCACTTATCTTTTAAGAAAAGTCTAACCGTGTAAAAGAAATGATAACATCACATTATTTAAAAACATTTAAAAGAAAGGGCCCCCCAACCGGGTTCGAACCGGTGACCTCTTGATCTGCAGTCAAATGCTCTACCACTGAGCTATGGACCCAATTTTATTAAATAATTATCTATTTCAAATCTGAATTTTAATTAAATATATTTTCTAAGTCTTTGACTTATTTTTAAAAAATTCTAACAATGTAAAAGAAATGATAATATCACATTATTTAAAAATATAAAAAGAAAGGTGACCTCTTGATCTGCAGTCAAATGCTCTACCACTGAGCTATAGACCCAATTTTACTAAATAATTATCTATTTCAATTCTGATTTTTAATTAAATATATTTTCTAAGTCTTTGACTTATCTTTTAAAAAAAAGTCTAACCATGTAAAAGAAATGATAATATCACATTATTTAATTTAAAAATATAAACGAAAGGGCCCAACCGGGTTCGAACCGGTGACCTCTTGATCTGCAGTCAAATGCTCTACCACTGAGCTATGGACCCAATTTTATTAAATAATTTTTCTATTTTGTGTGTAAAATATATTTGATATTATATAACTAAAATAAGACACACAATATAGTCTGTAGAATATATTTCGAAAAAAAAAACTGAAAAAAATATGAAATTTATGTCATTAAACAATTTAATCTGTGTAGTTGATATTTGGAGACAATTTCCGCATAAGTTCTTAATTTTAGGGGTCCAGTCTTATAAAAAACACTCTTGTATAGTAAAATTAAGAATATTGAGTCTTGATAATAAAATACAAGACTTTAATTTAAAATTGAATAATTCTATTTGAGTTTCTTGTTACATTATTGTAATCTTGCATTGTAGATAATATAACAATGATTTTGACTTAACAAATGTTATAAACCTTTCCCATCATCTTTGTTATTATTCTTATTTACACGTTAGTGATGTTGGACATATAAAGTATTATGGGCCATGGTTTTGGTAATTTGTACTACCGAAATTATACGAATCCATGCGTGACACATGTAAAGGACAAAGAATGTATATATCATAGTATTAAGAACAATCCTTGTATAAAAACATATGAAACTGAACCTAACAAAGTGCAACAGTGTATGGTATATGCGAATTTATTTAGGCCAAACACTTTCTAATTACATCATCACATGCATCACCAAAATACCTATTCTTAAATATCCAAGTGCGCCACAATAAGCTTCGTTATTTTTATATTGATGCACTTACTGTGGTGATGATAAACAAGTGACATGTTTCTAGCTTTTGTCCTTTTAAAGTTTGGCAATCACCCCATTTTGAATTGGCTTCGCAGACATCCCATTATCCTTATCATCCAAATCACTTGCACTTGGGGGAACATCTACTGCTGGGGAACAATTGAAAAACCCATGTGGCTGCATCATGAATAGAAGGACATAATTAATTTCAGAACTATCAACAGAGAATATTCTTCTTTAAACAACTTTGTTGGTTCAACATATGCTACTGAAAATTGCTTCTACAAACTTAATGTATAATTCTCTTCCAAAATGGACTTGAGTTTTGGATTAGGAGATTTCAAATAAGATTCACACTGAAGAACTATAGTGAACTCAAAATTTAAGAAATAAGCATGTTATAAGTAGTTCAACATGAATCTCACTCTAGTCTTGCACAGAAAGAATGGCAAGGAAATAAGCTAATTTGGAGTAGAATACCATAAGCAAAAAGCCAATGCGTTCCACTGGCATAACTGGCCAGTCTTCCAATCGGGGAATGTGTGTCACACCAAACACGTACCTGGAATATTCCACCATGTCAGATAACATGTGCAAAGAACTAATAAGAACAAAGCTCAAAGAGTAAAGTTATTAGCCAATGATGTTTTAATGAGACAACCCCAGATGCTGGGAAAAATTGTCTTCCCTGAATGCGTATTGGATATGCAAAAGCTAAGATTTTATACTTTCAAACATGTGGAAATTATAGATCAACTCTTTTTTCCCATGTACACAGTATCCCAAAACTGATTAATAAAGACTAAGAATATGTGAATAGAAACAAATGAACTAACCAAAGAACTATATCAGCTTCCTCCAGTGATCTATTTTGCTGAACCCAAGTAGCCAAACCCTCTCCAACACGTGGATTCTGATTAGGGAACTCTCCTCCAGGATGCATTTCTTCGGGAACATAAGGAGTGACCCAAAGATTGTGCTTCAAGAAAGCTGCTCTCCTCAGAAACTTGGCCTCTGAACCAGCCAAGGGTAAACAATTTGAACCAGGTACCAACTTGTATCCTGTTAGCTGCCCTGTTCGGTTTACCGTCCTGGTGTTTCTCACCTGAAACAGGATTCAAGTGAGCAACACTGGGTAGAATATGTTGAATAGTAATTTTTTTAACAAGTAAATAATCCCACTTTGAGAAATACAACTGCAGAAAAACTGAATATGACATTAGCTGGAACAAAATATGCACTTGGAAAGCTCGAATAGAACACTCAGAAGGTAGAAGAAACAGATTATGAACACGCAAACATTTAGGAATTTTACATACATATGTATCATAAGCATTATGCACAGAGAATAATATTATTTGAAAAATTCACTGACTGTCCCTGCAGCACAATAACTACAGTTGCAGAAACAGGTGGAAATATTTGCCAAGAAAAAATTGGAATCTTTTGTTTCCTTTCTTCTTTCAAGTGGAAGAAGGAACTTACAATCCAATGTCGAGCAGATAAAGGGTTACAATCACGCATTGCTTCCAATTCTGACTTAAGCAGTCTTTCCTCTGCATAAAATGCGTTGTTGTGAACATTGTTCTTTCCTGGCTCTTCAACTATGACATCCACCTCAACAACCTGAAGAGAGAGAAGTGGAACTTCCTTACTAATTTCTGGTATTATTTATGAACCACCAAGCCTTAATTTTAGAATTCTGATGGAAGTGAAAGACCTTTTCTTCCCTTTTTTCAAAAGGGAACCACACAATGGACTATAAAGTTATAAAAGAAGTTCAACATGATAAAATAACAGGGAAAGGAAGGAAGGTGAAAAAAAAAGGACAGAAATTTCACAGACATGGACGGCTATATCAAAAGGGATATTAATATTTGGTATTATTCAAAACACCATCCATTCTTATGCTTATCCTTCTGCAACTGAATGCAAGCTATATAATTGAAGATTTTCATGCAATTAATTTTTTTTCTAAAACATAAAATTTGAGATGAGCAATAAGCGAATTACACTGGCTCAAATATTGAAGTACGACCATCCAAAAGATTCCTTCAGCATTGAAGATCTTGCCCAAAGAAAATTTTAGTCCAACACTGACCTGATTAAATGCTTCACCAGGCTTGCAATCAACAGCCATGTCCATACGAGCAACAAAAAAGTGTTGGTGGACAGGCGCATATAATCCAGGTGCAATAGTTGTGCCATATTTTCGAGTTTCGCCTGGTTGCAATGCTCCTAAACTGAGAATTCCCGTGAGCTTGACCTCAGCTTCTATCTTTCCATCCTGAACGAAGGAAACAGCAAATACAAAATCACGGAGACATTCATATGCTTATGTTTGAACATTGAAATCCACCACAAAAACATATGAATGCCTGTAGAGGGGTAGGATAAACAGTACAGAACATAGCAATGAAAGTCAGAATAAACATACTAAGCGAAAGAATACATTTCTTTCTGGTTCAGCTGCTAGGGTACACAGCAGAACCCTCAACTGGAAGCCAGTGCTCTCTACTCTCATATAAAGATCTGGGACACCCACTTATAAATATTCAAAATTTTGAAAGTATTTCTGTGTATATCACCAAATCTTAAGCATGGTTGAAATTCTACCAATCGTATCAGACAGACTCAGTCAGATAAGCGAATCCAGAGAACAACTTGCCTGATAGAAGTGCCAGAAAAATCCATACTCATAGTTAGCCACAGTACATATAAAAGATACTGTCAGCCTTCTAGACCGTCGAACTTCAGCCAAACCTGTTCTCCAGTCTTGATGCTTCCACAAGATGCCATGATCCTCTTCATGCAAGCAGACACAATTCTCTATTGTTTCAACACCTCCATTAAAGTTTGTGAAGTGAGCATCGAAATATTTGATATAGCCTAAACAATCACAACCCTGCAATAATGCCTCTTGCAAAACAAATTTTAATTTCATCTACATTGAGAAAGGAGGTTAATTTGACTAGATTAGAAGAAAATGACTTGACCTTCTTGAGAGAATGCGCATTTTTACCCAGACCATCTTCTCCTGCATCAAAAGCATTCTTCCTATAGTGAGGATCATTCGGATCTCCATAAGGAACCACCATCTCAACAAAACTCAATCTGTGGGCCACTGGCCTTCTTCCTCGACTTCCATCAATATAGGCTACAGAATAAATAACCAAACCTTCTCTAGGAGTAAAACCAATACGAAAGTTCCACTGCACACAAAAATAAAAAACATTTACTTTTACAAGTTTACAGCATAGCTTGTATGAATTAGCCAGTAGAATAAGTAAAGATACAGAAAATCACCTTCTGCCATTGAATGAAGTGCCCGTTGACACGAAAACTTGGACCTTCGGGTTGAATAATCTGTAATGGCTTCACATCACTTCTATCAACTCCTCCCCGGGTTTCACCAGAAGTATAGTTTCTCAATGGATCAGCAGGTGGAAGAGGGATCAGTTTTCGATCTTCAAACTCAAGAATTTCCATATGTTGCATGTCAACAAGTATATTGATTCCTTCAACTGGACGAGCATAGCCATTTTCCATGGGGCAGTCACTTTCAGTTCTACAAAAGATTAGTGGTTTAGCAAGCCTGCGGCTAGGAGCATCTGTTTCTCTATGATATCCAACACACCTGTAAGTTTCACATCCATTAGAAAGAACAAATCAATGAAATACCTGCATATAAAATGTGCTAAAATCATCTCAAATTACCAACTAACCATGCATCCACCATCACAAGATCCATGTCCTCAATCCCTCTTCTCTTCATTGCTTCTCGAAATGCAGGGAAGTCCTTCACAACAGCTTCACATTCAGCATACTCCACAGCATCCTGTACATATAGAATGAATTACACAATGCTATTCTAATTTGAAACTAATAGATATAAGGACTAACAGGACAGTATGGAAGTTACATTAATTTTACATGTTAGGGTATTGTTAAAAGTATGGGTTTTAGGTTCAGAGGAAGGAAGTGACATAAAAGAGAATGAAACAATAATTTCTATCAATTGAAATATATTATAATGAATGGATGTTCATCAAACTTACAGCACTAAGTTTGGAAAACAGATCGTGATAAGGAAATATGGTAACAATCCTAGGATATGATGAAAAAAAAAGGAAAACTAATTCTAGCAGATAATCTATTATATAGTTGATAAGATATTTTCATATACATTAATTGTTCCAATTGCATTTATTTAATTGCCCATATGTGCACAACAAATATGCTAGAATATTAACATTTATTTGACTTCTATTCGATAAATGTTTTTATGCAAGTTTTAGCAAAGGCGTTTACATATGAAAGATGAAAAAAATCTATCTCACACAAAAATAGGCAAAACAAGGTTCCAGATACAATAAGCATGGGATAAGGAAGACTACAAATTTTAACAAGGAGCAAAACTTTATCAAAGTATAAAATCAAGTAAATATATTTACCATTGGTGGCTGAACATTTGGAACGACTTTGGAAGAAATAACTTTGCCTCTATGGTGACCACCTCGTGTTGCTGCATGCACTTCCCTGAGTTCAACAATCCATACGCTTGTCTCATTTGACCTTTTGTTGTAAACAACCAATCGTGCTCTCCTTGGGGGAAGTTTAGAAGGAATCACAGGTCCTCCTTTAGTCCTGGGAAGCAACGAAGGCTGGAAAGGAGGGAAGAAATATGCATCTGCCAATGCAACAACTTGCTTAGCTGGTTCTACCAACACTACTTCAACAAAGCGCATGCTATCCCTCACCTAAGAGAATAATCAAATAATTTTGCACATGGTAAATCTGGAAAAACAAACCTTTATTTTTCAAATGTTATAATTAAGCTGGCAAAAGTAAGTGATTATTTCTCAATATAAATTCAACCAAACACACTTCATTAACATACAAACACAAGCATTTGGAGAAGTTACATAATGTCAAACATAAAGTAGCATAACCATACTAGATAATAAATTTAAGCTATATCTGAAATTAAAGAGAAAAATATCAAGATATCTACCTCAGGAGTTGCCCCAGCAGCCCGAACTGTTGCTACAGCCACTGATATTTCAGCAGCTGACAGTGGATCCAAAGGGTGGCAGGTTTGAACTCTCATCATGACTGGGATACCTATGCCAGGAAGTGAGCAAAGAAAATACTTTTGATAAAAGAAGAAATTTCATTAAAGAAAAAGAGAACAACTAGGGAGAGAATATACTGAATCCTTTGAATAAAAAAAAGACCAAATACATTAATACAAAAAAATCCAGGAAAAACAGGGAAATAAGCCGAGTAAGAAGTATTCAAGATATAAAACCTGTCATCATCTAACACTAGCTCTTAAAGTTTTAGATGAAAGCACAAGAATGGTTTTATACATTTTAAAATGTAGAAAAGCTTCCAATGTCCCTGAAAATACAAGTAGTGACACCCTTTATTTCAAAGAAGCAGGAGATAGATAGGTGATCGAGATAAGCATGGGTCAATTTAACTCTACTTTATGAAAATTAGAAAATTTTCAACCCAATTCCACCTTAGTAGCTTAATTGGATTGACTCGTTAAATTTTTTTAAAAAAAATATATAAAAAACAACTCTTTATTAAAGATATTTTATTTATATATATAATAATATCAAATATTTAAATAGTTAACCAATACTAAAAGTTCTAATATCTTCAAATTATATTTGTTTTTTTAATGTGAAAACGGGTCAATCTATTTATAATTAGTTTAACTCATTCAGTGAGTTGATTTTAGTCAAGGCTCTAAGGTTGATTACAGCAAATGTACATCAATCAAAAACAGAAATGGTAGGAAAAAAAAATATTTAAAATAAAAAAGTTTATTTAAAACACCATGAATGCCTTTTCTATTTTTATTTAATGTTCTACACAATACTTTATTTTTTATTTTTACACATTGATATCTTTGTTATGCTACACACTTACATTCTAAGAGACTTAATGATGGTTTTAAGTGAGCATATAGAATTGCTACAAACTTAGATATACATTCTTACCTACTTGTTTTCCAATTTTAATGGAGATTTTAGTTTAGTAATCCGTACAATAAAAGGTTACCAAGGTAATTTCTTAAAGGATTTCATATAAAATTTATTTATGTTTTAAAATTGGAAATTGTTATTTAAACCCTTCATTTATACCAATATACCTTCTAATTGTATTTTTTTTTCCTAAAAATGTCTTTTATCCATAAAGGAATTTTGAGAAGCCAATTATTAGAAGGGAAAAATGTCATGGTGAAAAGCGAGGTGAAGAGGCAATTGGTTGGGAGACTCCTATGCTTGCAACAAGAAGGAATGTAGAAGGTGAAGTGGTGACAGTGTTTGAGATTCAAAAGATAGTAATGGAGGGAACCTAAGAAAGAGACAAACACCCTCTTTCAGAATCAAACCAAATCACATTGTTGGTGTCATTGAAACAATTATTGTATCTTCAAGGAACAGAGTAAGTGAGCATATATGACACGTAACAACACGCACAAAGACAATAACTGCTCTGTTAAAACTCCATTTCTAAGGTAAATCAATAAAAAGGTGTAGGAGTGAATACCTTTGGTGGTGGAGGTGGTTTTGGGAGGAGGATCGGGGAAGGAGTCGACGGCGGAAACGAGGGCGGAGACGGAGGGTCTGTTTCGGAAGGGATCGGCAGTGGGGTGGGCCCAAGAAGAGGGAACTGCGGAGGAATTAGAAGCAGTGGGGTTGTTACTGAGATTATTTGGCGTCGCTTTTTCCTGAGCTGTGGCCATTGTAAAGGGTTAGCGAGCTCACCGTAGAAAACTCCACCGCAGTAGTATTCCACTGACATACAGCAACGCCTCACTGCACAACGCAACACTCGCCGCCACCCCCCACACGACAGCAGCAGCAGCAACCACAACCTCAAAACTGTTATCCGCTGTTGTGCTGGAAGATGGTAGATTGATTGAACGTATGCGGTTGCGTCACCACTGTTGCTTTTCCCTGAATATCGAAAGTAATTGAACTAATTGGGGATGGGGATGTGTCAGCAGTGTTGCTTTTCCATGAAGATTGAAAGAAATTGATCGTATGGGGATTCGTCACCACTGCTTCTTTTGAACGAAGATTGAAAGCAACCGAAAGTGGGTTTGGTTGATAAAGACAATTGTCTTTTCCTTCTCTTTGTTGGTCTTTGTTGTCGTGACCTCAGAGAAGTCACCAATATTCTATGCTGTTTGGAGCATCATGGCCATTCAGCATTCAGCATTCAGCAATCAACAAATGTGAGCCAACACAACACATCAGACTCCAACATAGGAAAGCGGAACATACAATACAACCACCTGCAAGTGGAGCTCCAGTGACAGCTGGATGGACCTTATGTCCCATCGATTTTTTCTTTTATTAGAAATAAAAAATGATACTAATAAGGTTTTCCCATTTAAATAAAAATATTCTATTTTTTTCTTTAATGTCAATAATTTTTATTTGTATTTCTATTTTTACAATTTAAAATTTATTTAGTTATTGTATAGTTAAATAAATAGATCCAAAACATATAAAATATATTTAATAATTGTAAGGTGTGAAAATTAAAAATTCAAACAAACCAAAACAATGAATACTATAAATAGGTGCTCTGCTCAACATGTAAGTAAAATAATTTTTATTTAATAACTAAATCAATCAATTCTGACTTTATCATCAGAGTAAGTACACACACCTACCAGAGAACAATCGTAAGTCTAGAAGCCGAGAGTTGATTCTGACCGAGCAGAAAAATAAAAAATCATATCCAATAATTAAGAACAAATAGATATTGTAGTCGAAAGTTCAAAATAGCATTAAGAGACCGAAATACTGAAAAGAGAAGAAGAAGCTAGTTGTTTCATAGACTCTGTAAGAACAGTAATTATATTAAATATTATTTTGATATTATTCTAAACTTGGAGAGAAAAATACTTCTAAAATAGAAAAAATAGTTTTATTTATTTTTATAGTTAAGAATCTTATTTAAAACCCTCAAATTGAAAGTTATTATAAGATTTTGCATAACTTACTATGGTCCTGGCTTCAATATTTACATATCTCTTTACAAACTTATGAGTTTGAATATTAGAATATTAATAAATAATCCTATAGGAAAAAGATAGTATAAAATTTAAATATTGTTTTATCGGATTATAATATAATAAAATTTATAAATTAATTTTTAAATTGATATCTAATTACTAAAATTAGTTAATGACTAGTAATCAGATAACAATATAAAAACTAATTTATAAATTTTATTAATAATAAAAATTACTTTATATATCAATATTTTTTATTTTATACAATAATATGTAATTATTTAATATAATGATTAATTTTTATCTTTAAAATTAATTTCTATCTAATAATCATTCATTATATTTCTAGATATTCTTATAAATTTAATGTGTTAAAGAGAATTATAAAAGTTATTATTAATAAAAAGGTAAGTGTAATGAATGAGTTTTCAATCTTTATTAATTCTGAGTAGTAAATGCAATAAATGAGCCTTCAACCGTCCTTAACGCTAGGTAAGTATAATATTTAACAACATTTAATAATAGAGGTGTTCATTTTGCAATAAATTATAATAAGGTTTTATTAAATTTTGAATACATAAGGTTTTAATCCTGTTTTCATTAAAAAGTTTTGTTTTATATGATGTCTAAACTTTTGGTAATTTTTTATTAAATTTTATTGTAACAAGTGTTACGGTTAATCAGGTGATGTGTTTGCTATTTTTATATCGAAAATATAAAAAAAATAGTTTATTACTACTTTTAATTGAGCTACTATTAAAAAATATTATATTAAATGTTTAAAATCTTTATATCATTAAATTTGGTTCTTGTTATTTGATTTTGTTGTGAACTAGAGTGATATGTTCATTTGATTCTACAATTTCAAAAACAACACTTTGAACTTGGATAATAATTAAAATAAAAAGTTCTATCTATCTTTATCTAAAACAAGATCATGGTTGGTTTGATTTTTGTTTTAGTCTTTAATTTAAAAATTGAAACGACATAAAAAAGTTTTATAATTGGGATTTCAAAACTTATTTTTTATTATTATTAAACTTTGTGGTGTTATACAATCAAATGTGACAATTGATAAATTGAACTAAAAATATAAATATTTTACACACTTAATTAAAATATATCTTTTAATAGGTACTCAATTTAAAATATAATTTTTTTTTATAAGAGACTTAAAATTTAATTAAGTCTTTTTTCATTAAAAGACATGTAAGTAATGACAAAGTACACTACAAGAAAATCATTGAATACAAACTAATTTTAGAGACAAAATATAATTACTTGTTATAGTGACTAAATTATAAACCATTTTAAAGACTAAAATATTTTTTTATTTCTAAATTATTTTATATTATTGTTAAATAGTTTCTAAATTCGTATTTAATTAGCTACAAAAGTTTTAACTACTAATTATTTAGATTCTAAATTTGGTAGCAAGACATAATGAAAATATAATAGTTGTCCGTGTGGATGTAGGTTGCAGTTGGCGACCGAACCACGTTAAATCATGTGTTGTTTATTTTCTGCAGTTGATTCGTGATTATGTGTGTTGCTTCCGCGTGCATTTTTTCCCATCAATAGGTATCAAGAGCTTTGGTTTGTTTACACACTAGAGATCCGATCAGCAGAAATTAATCAACGAGACATGAAAATTGCGGCTGCACCAGCGCCCCAAAGCTAGGGTTTCGCAGAGGCGGCAGCAGCGTCCCAAAGCTAAGGTTTCGCAAGGGCTGCAGTAGCGTCTCAAAGTTAGGGTTTCGTAGGAGTGGTAGTGGCGTCCCAAATCTAGGGTTTCGCATGGGCTGCAATAGCGTCCCAAAGCTAGGGTTTCACATGGGTTGCAGTAGCGTCCCAAAGCTAGGGTTTCGCAGAGGCGGTAGCAGCGTCTCAAGGTTAGGGTTTTGCAGGGGCTGCAGTAGCGTCCCAAAGCTAGGATTTCGCAGAGGCGGCAACAGCGTCCCAAAGCTAAGGTTTCACATGGGTTGTAGTAGCTTCCCAAATTTAGGGTTTCGCAGAGGCAGCAACAGCGTCCAAAAGCTAGGGTTTCACAAGGGTTGCAATAGCATCCCAAAGTTAGGGTTTCGTAGATGCGGCAACAACGTCCCTAAGCTAGATTTTCCCAGAGGTTGCAGCGGCGTCCCAAAGTTAGGATTTTTCAGAGGCGACAACAGCGTCCCGAAGCTAGATTTTCGTAGGGGCTGCAGCGACCTCCCAAATTAGGGTTTCACGGTGGCCCAGGATTCACGACAACCCATATTTGCGACTCGCGACAGGCGTGGGCAATAGGCGGTGCGACGTGCAGTGGTGTGGGTCGCGACAGGAGTGGTGGTGGCTTGCGAAGTTGTGTAGGTGGCTTGCTCGCAGTAGGGTCATGTTCAGGCAATGCAACAAAGTGCGCCAGTGTGGCGGCGGATCGCGTTTCACGAACAGGTGCAGGTGCTTGCGGTGAGCGAGCCGACACGGAGATGCAGTGCGATGGTAGTTACAGAAGACACAGGGTGGGGCGTGAATTTTTCTGCTGGTACAGCGGGGACGGTGCGGTGCTAGGCGCGGGATGTGGCTGTTTTTCATGCGGCACGAAGTTAAAATAGTCCAGTTACTGAGCACATTAATAAAATGAATTCGATCTTAGCTAGACTTATGTCAGTGGGCATTAAGTTCGATGATGAAGTTCAAGCTTTACTACTGCTATTGTATTTGCCTGACAGTTGGTCCGGAATGGTTATAGCAATTAGCAGTTCAACGAGATCCGATGGATTCACTTTTGAGAAGATTCGTGATCTCATTCTTGGCGAGGATGTTCGAAGAAGGAGTTCTGGGGAATTATCTAGTGAATCACTATATGTCATCAGAGGCAAGAAAAATATCAGAGATAGTGGGAGCAAGAACAAAAGAAGGAGTCAGTCAAAGACTCGAGATTGCTCAGGTGTAACATGTTGGAACTGCAAGGAGGTGGGGCCTTTCAGAAACCAATGCCCAAATGATAAATAAGTCAACATTGCAGAAGATTTCGCGGACGAGGACCTTTTAGTCTGTTGCACGGATAACAGTGTGGATTCCTGGGTCATGGATTCTGAAGCATTGCAGAATCTAGTTATTGGAGACTTTGGAAAGGTAAGATTAGCGGACAACATAACTCTTGATGTTACGGGCATGGGTGACATAGTGTTGAAGACATCAGTTGGTTTCTGGACTTTGAAGGATGTCAAAATTGTTCCAAGTTTGACGAAAAATTTGATTTATGTTAGACAGTTGGACGAACAGGAACATGAAGTGAAGTTTGGAAATCAGCAGTGGAAGGTCGTCAAGGGAAATCTTGTCATGGCCCGCGGAAGAAAGAGAGGTTCGTTGTATATGGTCGGATTACCGTCTGAGGGAGTGACCATCCCAGTTCAAAAGATAAACAAAGTCTGGCTCACAGAATCTCGTGGGCAGAAGAGGGTTGTCTTTACAAGAGAGAAACCCGGAGCCACAGGTCAGATTCAGGATGAATGAGCATTAAAAGGTTCAGGTAGACTAGTCAAAGGTACTTATGGCAGTGGGAGCATGGGTTGTGCTTCAACTGAGGTTCCTAGACGACATTGGGTTAGGAAAACCAGTATTCCAGCGGTTGAAATAGCTTCAGAAAATTTCTTGTTGAGTATGGAGTATCTTTGTTCTCAGACTATTCCAGGATCTGGCAGTTCCTGTAAGTGGGAGCCAGTAGGTACAGAGAACGGGTCAGTGACTAACGTGTTGATACTCAGAAAAGTTTTAACGAAGTCTTCAAAATGATTAAGAAGGTTGGTGGCAACTAGAGGTGGAACAGTGAGTAATGTTGACAAATTACAGAAGTACATGTACACAATTGAAGCGCAAGTGAACATTGTTTCGTGGCTTCAAGTGGGAGATTGTTGGGTATGAAGCCATGATCAATTAGGTTGGCCTGACTAGACACCATGTTTAGTGAGTGGGCTTAATCATTGTGTCCCTTTATAATTTCTATTTAAAGAGATCATTGTACATGTAATTGGTGTGCAACAGGACAAAATGAAAATATAATAGTTGCCCGTGTGGATGTAGGTTGCAGTTGGCGACCGAACCATGTTAAATCATGTGTTGTTTATTTTCTGCAGTTGATTCGTGATTATGTGTGTTGCTTCCGCGTGCATTTTTTTCCATCAGATTCCAAAGGTTATTTTTGTTTCAATTTTTTGAACACATGTTTTCAATCCAAAATTCCAAGACACATTCATTCTTCTTCCCAAGACATAACCTTTTAGCTTTTTCCTTGTGTTTTGCAACCTCGTGAAGATTCGTGAAGTTTTCCAAGCTCGTGAAGATTTTGCGATCAAACACGAATAAGAAAAAGGAGGAAAATAAAGGAGGTGATCAAATGGAAGAGGGTAAGCGTATGGGGCAGGATGAGTTTGCCACAATTCAGTTTGTTAAGGAAGAAGAAGAAGACAATGGTGATTTGAGGAAGTTGTTAGGAAAAGAGTGTTAAGACTCACACAGTCTATATTTGCCTAAAACCATTATACCATCTCTATATTGATAAGTTTTAATGATAAATATGAACGTGTCATCTTATAATGTTTGAGTCTTTTAGTGTGTGTTTTGTGAATTTAAAGTTTTGTCAAATCTTTTAAAACCTTATATCTCAAGCAAAACGATCTAGTACTCCTTGATCATTAATTGATAATATAAGCATGTGTTAGAGTCAATCACACACAAAATTTTATACATAAAATTGATTACACTAAGCAAGTTTAAATCAGTTCAAATAAACTTTATATGTGTAATTATTGTCTAAAGTGCCACTTTATTAATAAGAAAACATATGATTTTACAACGTTAAAAAATCCACATGTAAAATTAACTAATTTTAAATAATCACATAGTCTTTCTTTCATATTAATATTATTGTACATTTTTTAACATATATTTCTGCATTATTTTCTTGTTTACATATTGCAACCCAATTAAGGAAGTTCAACCTTCTATATTTAGCACCGAACATGAAATCATATGCTATATGTAGAAATAACAATACAAAATATCACATATTACGTTCTGAAGCATATACAATTTTCATTGTCGAAGATTACACCAAGAAATAGTCAAATTCTTAATGATCTAAATAGGCAAAAAATTTCAAGTGTTCATTACCAAGCTTACAAAGATATACACTGTTCTAAAGTTAAGAGCAATTTGTTCTTTTGTGAGTCATGTTAACCTTTGTATTCTTGTGTGATTTTTAGTCATATCCTTTTTTAGAGTTCTTATTTTATCATATATCATATGTGTTTGCAACCAAGAGTGATAATTAAAGAATACTCAAGTTCTTTGTTTTAGGGAGAGATTGAGAAAGGATAATCGATATTAGTTTGTGTACTCATGTTTGTAATGAAGTTTTTTTTATTAGTAGAACCTTTTAAAAGTTTCTCAAATGAGAATTAGACATAGTCCATGAGTTGGTGTGAAATACACATCTACGTTATCCTTTCTTCTATATTAGACGATCTTTGGCTATATTCGACCCCTCATTCTAGACCCAACTTGTTACTTCAAAGAGTTTATGAGGAGAAAATGGAGGGGCAAGTGGTGCTAGGAGAACGACTTGACAATGAGAACCCATATGAAGGAGACAAATTCCCTTACAAAAATTTTATTTTTGAAAGTTTTAAAATACATAATAACAATTTAGAAACCAAAATGCAATATTGTAAAATATAACAATAAGATATTAAGTATGACACTTATGATATGTGCATAAATCTATATATCATCATAATCAATAATTTAAAAAAAAACTATTTAAAGAGGGCACAAGAAGAATTTTTTATTTAATATATTATATCATTTAAGTTTTTTTACATAGCCTTGAATACATAACAATAATACATTTATCATTAGCTTCGGACATGATCTTGTACAATAATACCTTCATTCTTGACTAAAATCATGATGAAGTCTTATAAAAAAGTAAAAAAGAAGAAGAGACTTTCCATAAAGTGGTTCCTGTTAATATATTTAATTTTTTATTTTAAACTATTGGACTTTGTTTGTTTGGCCCAACTTTCCTTTTCTGTTTCAGCTAGGTCTTAATCTTTTTCTTATATATACATCATGTATTTTACTCTCTAATATACAAGTGAATAAAAGTTTCTTTTATATTTATT
>Ga0123342_1001253_pt1 | contig 42663 bp, 23 predicted proteins | sample Turbeawhitnodule_FD_89960 | JGI IMG/M metagenome (GOLD analysis project Ga0123342, IMG submission 89960) | Root nodule microbial communities of legume samples collected from Mexico - Turtle bean Mexico white nodule | ecosystem: Host-associated > Plants > Roots > Nodule | place: Mexico: Nepantla...
AAAATATTATATATATATATATATATATATATATATATATATATATATATATATATATATATATATATATATATATATATATAGTATTCCAGGATTCCCTGCACCTTTACCAAAGTCACAATGATCTCCAGTTCATCAAATCTGCTCCAATCTTAAATGTGAAAGAAGAAATGCTCATTTATAATTTCATTGATGTCTTTAAAGGTAACCTGTGGATGTGCAGCTGGAGTTGCTGCTGCATTTAGAGCTCCAGTTGGTGGTGTGTTGTTTGCTTTGGAAGAGGTTACATCTTGGTATAAATTCTTGATCAAAGATTCCGTTTACTTAAGAGGCATGTGTAGTAAAGACAGTAATGTCTGTTCTTGTATTTGTTTCTTGCTTTTATTATACCTATAATTTGTTCACGTGCTGTTGAAGGTGGAGGAGTCAACTCATGTGGCGTGTCTTCTTCACTTCTGCCGTTGTGGCTGTTGTGGTTCGAGCTGCAATGGGGTGGTGCAAGAGTGGAAAATGTGGACATTTTGGGTCCGGTGGATTTATAATTTGGGATATATCAGAGTTAAGATCTAAGCTATCACCCTTTTCACTTTCAGTTGAATAGTCAGATATTTATTTCTTCCTTCCTCTTCTTGACTGATTTTGTTTTTAGTGGCCAAGAGGATTATTCCTTTGCAGAGTTATTTCCAATGGCTATTATTGGGGTTATTGGAGGTCTACTAGGTAGGAATTTTTGCCTTTATTTTGGGCTGCATCTGTACCATGAGTTTTACTTGGCTAGTTCGTGTTTGTTAATGTAGTATCAATAATTTGTAGGAGCTTTATTCAACCAGCTTACACTTTATATTACCACCTGGCGACGAAATTATCTTCACAAGAAAGGTAACAGGGTCAAGGTATGCTGTTAATTTTGATCTGATTTTTATCTTCTATGCATCTGTAAAATACGAAAAAAATCCAGAGGGTGGTCAATATTCAATAATATTTTTTTGTTTCTCATCCAATTTTTTTCTCATCTAATTTCTTTTCTCATCTATTTTCTTTTCACTCATTCCCCCTTTCCTTTGAATTACAGATTATTGAAGCATGCGTTATATCCATTTTAACGTCAGCCATTTCATTTGGCTTGCCACTTCTAAGAAAATGTAGTCCTTGCCCTGATTCTGATGCTACATCTGGTATTGAATGTCCTCGACCTCCTGGAATGTATGGGAATTATGTAAATGTAAGAGCGTTATACTGTTTCTTGGATGTGCTTTATCTTCATATTTATTTTTACTGAATTTCAATTATCTATGTCCTAATCTTCACATTTATTTCTCATCTATTTCCATTCGTTCTATTTCTCACCCAATCTTTCCTTCTTATTAAACAGACACTTCATGTTTTCTGTGTTACCTAATGACAGTTCAAAGTGGGTGGGAATGAGGGATTAAAACACCGCTGAAGCACTTTGCTTTTGTTTCTTATTGTGATAAAACATGTCCCATGTAGTCTTCTTTTTTTATAAAAGAACAAATTTATTAGATTAAAGAAAATTACAGTCCTTTGACGAAAAACTAAAAAGAGAACAGTTAACATGAAGAGTCTCAACCAAAGTAAAAATAAAAGCCTCAAAACCCAGTGAGGTTTCTCTATCTGCATGTCACTGGAGATTCCTTTGAAAAAAGGGGGCATGAAACTATGAAAGTGATGAAGTCAAACAGAGGGCATAGAGTTTGTTTCCAAAGTCTTTGCCCCTCTTCCCTTCTGTTGCAAGAGCAGATATTCTTTTGAATTTAACTCCTTTCTAGTGACATTTGAGATGCCTCTTTTGTTTTAATTACTTTTGTAGATTGATTCTGTTGTTATTTCATGTCTTTTGCAGTTTTTTTGTAGCAAAGACAACGAATACAATGATCTTGCAACTATTTTCTTCAATACACAGGTTTTGAATGAACTGGATTTTTTAGTTTCTCTTTCTTTTCTTGTTACATTACATTAATTTACTACTCTTGTTTCAGGATGATGCCATAAGGAATTTGTTCAGTGCAAAAACAATAAATGAGTACAGTTCCCAAAGTTTATTAACCTTTTTGGTATTGCATTCTTGCTTACTGATTTGGATTTTGCATACATCAGACATTAGTTCTGTGATATTTTCAATGTTATAATTATAGCAAACTGTGTACTTTGGTATATTCTACTGTAGCCATGTATGTAAGTTTCTAGTAAGAATACAGTGGGTAGAAGTTGATAGGAACCAATAACAGAAAGTAATTAAAATATTTAGTATGGAGGTATGCTTTTTCCAAAAGGGTTTGAAAAAATGGGCTTTCTTCTGATTACGATGCACCAAAAATGGATGGTTTTCCCCATGGAGGTCCTGGCCATCAAAATTACTACAGGAATTCCAGTTGATTTATCTTCATATTCCCATATTTGAGAAAGTTGTCACTTGTAACTTTTGATGCTTTACATGTTTGTATTGTAATTATTATCTCTATTATCTTGCAGGTTATGTTTTATGCTTTAGCAGTGGTCACGTTTGGTACTGCTGTGCCAGCTGGTCAATTTGTTCCTGGTATAATGATAGGATCAACATATGGGCGTCTTGTTGGCATGTTTGTCGTAAAATATTACAGAAAGCTCAACATTGAAGAGGGAACGTGAGTTTACTCATTGCCTTTGTTGGAAATCATGATTATGAAGATATGGTTTCCTTTCTTATTATACATATGAATTGGTTTTATTCTTAGAAGACATCAATTTTACCAATTGATCAATCTTCTATCCCGTTTTCTGGGTGATAGATACATGCTCCCCTCCTCCTTGTCCTCCTTCTTGTTTATGATGTCTCAAGGAAAATGTATTCTCTATTTGAAGAGCTGACGGACATATTGGACACTGATACCTTGGTTGATCCTGTACTAATGAATTATCAAGTAACTTTGCCGTCAATTTGTGTTATGAACCTAGTAATGAGTTCTTAGTTTTCAGAGAGATGGAAAAGAACATTTAATGGAATGGAAAAGAGTGCTTTGGTAGTTGTTTATTATAATTATTTATTGATTATTAGCTGATTGATATCAACTATTTCCTTATTATTAGCTTTCCTTTTTACAACAGTTTGGACACATGATTTGATTAGGATCCATCATTTTCATTTTGGTCTAGATCTCACTTGTATATAAAAATACATGTACATAGACATGTAAAAATCAGTGGAAAATATTCAGATTCCATTCAATTGTAGTGTTTATTAAATCAGCAACGAAGGACATCTATAGAGTTCTCCTTCCAAGAGTTTGCGCTCTACAAAGGATTCCCCTTTTCACAATAGATCTAATGCTCTGTTCTCAATGGCACAGCATGAGACTGAACCTAACAACCCAACGAATTCTGTAACCACAATTAACCAACTCTATCTACTTTGCCTTATTTATTCTTCCATGGGTCCTATGACACTGGCATGCAATGTTTGCTGTTGCAGCCTATAATTGAATGATTCCATGTAGTTGTATTTTAATAGAAATTTACAATTGATATTTTTCTTAACTTCAGGTATGCTTTGCTGGGAGCTGCATCTTTTCTTGGAGGCTCAATGCGGATCACAGTGTCTCTATGTGTCATTATGGTTGAAATCTCAAATAACTTAAAATTTTTACCTCTTATTATGCTTGTTCTTCTTATATCGAAGGTATGCCTATCAAAACTCCCTGCTACAAAGAAAAATCTCTAGAAAATGCACTAAGCTTCTCTGTTACAGGCTGTTGGTGATGCTTTTAATGAAGGTATCTATGAGGAGCAGGCTCAATTGAGGGGCATTCCGTTACTGGAATCAAGGCCTAAATATGAGATGCGGAATATGACAGCAAAGGAAGCCTGTGGGAGTGGAAGGGTAAATATAATTTTAAAATTATTTAAGAAAGTGCATATTCACCGAGTGTGATAAGGGGTGTTGCTGTATTAATTAAGAAATTGGATATAGACCAACAGTTGTTGTCTAATTAAATTGTGTTTCGGTTGAAGTTTTTCTAGTAGTGGGAGGGGAAGGATGAATGAAAATTCCCTCAATTCTTGTTAGCAGTTGTCCAATTTATTTTATTTTTTTCATTCAGTGTTTCCAGTAGAACACATGTTTGGGTCACCGAAGTTTAATGCCTAATTGAACTACATGCTGTTCCCGATGCTTTCTAATATAACCAAAGACAGAGGTTGTGTTAGGTAAAGGCAGATTTAAATATTTTTGTTTAGCACATAAAAAAGGGAGATGGATAGGGAGAGAGAGAGAGGAGGAATTAAAAAATAAAAGCCTTATTGAATATATAGGCATTAAATTATGACAGTGGATACAACCCAAAATCAATGGGTGACGACTTATTGAGATGGTGCTGTTGCCTTTATTGGTTAACATTTATGAAAAATAAGGCTGTCACTGGTAAACCATGTTTCACATGCTTTTTACTGTTATTCCTTTGGCTGCTGATTGTATGTTTAAATCTTTGTATTGAAGGTGGTCTCTTTCCCCCGTGTTGTTAAGGTTTCAGATGTGGTCTCCATTCTACGGAGCAACAAACACAATGGTTTTCCAGTATGTATAACTTTTGTACTAATCTAGACTTGAGCATTATTCCTTACATTTTCTAAGTTGTATTTCACAATTTACTATGCAAGGTGATTGATCACACAAGAAGTGGAGAACCACTTGTTATTGGGTTAGTGCTTCGTAGGTGAGAAATGAGCATAATAAACTCTATACTCTGATATCTTTTTTGGTTGCAACTTGAGGTTAAAGCTTGCATCACTTGAGGTTAAAGATTGCATCACTTGAAAACTCAAGCCTCTATATGCTTTTATTCTATGCAGTCATTTATTGGTAATTCTGCAGTCAAAGGTTGATTTCCAGCATAGCCCTTTACCCTCAGATTCTCGAGGTGGGGGCAGATCAATTAGGTAAGGTTTCTTGTGATTTGTCAGTTAGGCGTTTCACATCTGTATGCTGCACTATTTATGACTCCTTAACTTCCAGGCATGATTCTGGTGAATTTGCAAAGCCTGTCTCTAGCAAAGGAATATGTATTGACGATATAAATCTAAGTTCAGATGACTTAGAAATGTACATTGATCTCGCTCCATTTCTGAATCCCTCACCGTATATTGTACCAGAAGATATGTCTTTGACAAAGGTGTGTCATTCAAAGTCCATTAAATAGTCTTTTTAAATTTCTATCATCCATTTTGGTTGTCAGATGACCATGATGTCGGACTGATGCAACAGGTATACAATCTTTTCCGTCAACTTGGTCTAAGGCATTTATTTGTTGTTCCTCGACCATCTCGTGTGCTTGGTTTGATAACGAGAAAAGATTTGTTGATCGAGGTAATCTTAGTGACTGTTCAATTTTTTGGTGTATTGGAGTTGAGCCTGCATTTATCTTTCGACTAATTGTACTCTGTAATTGGACAGGACAAAGAAAATGTGAATACGTTAGAGCTTCAGTCAACTAGTGTAAGGTCTCTGATCCTCTACCTCCTATTCAGTTTATTCAAATTCTAGATTTGATATTTTACGTCAATCATATTTGTTTATATTCTAAAAGCTGTTCTAAGTTTTTCTTACTGTGGATTGCCACGGTGCCTATGAAACAGTTATATTTTGGTGGATCTTTCCAAATTTTATTCTTATATTTAGTGTCAGCAATATTACTATTTATATTGTCAAGGTTTGCAGGCATGTCTACTACGCTGTTTATTGTTCTGAGTTATCCACTAGCACAAAATAGGAGTGTTATCTCGAACTCAATTATCTTTATGAAAGATGTCGTTGACCATGTGTGCACAATTTCCTGAAAGTGAACGCCGTTATGGACACATCTTTGTCAGATTATCTCTTCAAAAGAAATATGATTTTTCTTTTGTTTTTGATAACCTTCAATCAAGCTATACTTTTTAGTAGAGTTTAAAATTATATTCTGCTTAATATTTGGATTGAGTTTAATGGAAGAGTATACAAGTAATCACCTGTCCAATAAAATAGGAATTTTTATTATTGAATTTAGTTTGATGCTTTGTGTAAAGTCTTTTTCACTTCCGGTGAGATTGTGAACTAGAAATGGTTTGTCTGATTTTAGATCTTAAGAGGATGAATGAGACGTGAAACCTCTACGTATCTTCATATTTCGTGGTCTTTTTTTTTGCAATAAATCTGTGCAATTGTGTTGTCTTAGCGATTAATTATGAATCTACCAGGATTCATATGGTTACTCCAATAATTGATTTAAGCAAAGTTGTCTTCGTGATTTTCTCACCACAGAATAGGGCATCAGTATAAAAGATTGACGACAAGGAATACAGACGTGGAGCGCCCTTTGCTAAACGGACTGCTCCAGAATCAGATACCTGACTAACACTGCCTGTAACTTACTCCAACTCCTCTCCTCTTTCAATTTTCCTTGAAGATCATTCTTTATTATTTATATTATTTATTTATTCATGCTAAAATAGGCTAGAGAAACCGATATTTAGGAATGGGGTTGTGGACACCATGCCCTAGAATTTTGTATATTAGACACAAGATTTCATCATAATGATAGTTTACTTTAGTGTGATCCTTTCAATATCTTTTGGTTGAGGTCATTGCTTTTTTCACTTTGCATTTGTTATAATGAATGCCTAATTTAAGAGTAATCTAAAACTCATCTTTTCCGATCTTATGTAACCACTTCTATTCAATAGTGAAAACACGGATGAAATCTTTAAAATAGTTATGAAAATGTATTTTTTTTATTAAGTGTTATAAATTACATGTTAAAACTTAAAATCAATTTAAAAATTTATTTCAGTTATTCAAATGGTATTTAATTTTAAAATCATTTTAGTTCTATCATTTTTTTTTTTTTATGTTAAAATTTATTCGTGAATTAATTAATATAATAAAAGTATTCTAAAAACAACATAAAAGGATAAACATTTTGTTGGAAAGTATATTATCGTGTGAGTTACTACGAATTGATATTTTATTGTATTTTATAATTTATAATTCAATTATTTATCAAACACAATAACATGATCTACAGCGTACACAGTAATGCGATCTCCTAAAATACGGAGATCTCTCATTTGACAACAAATTACTTTTTACAGTAATTCTACTTTCTATGTTAACTTAAATATATTATTAATATTTATATAATATTCCAATAATAAATTCTTTCACATAGCACCCAGGAATGAATATTTTCATTAAAATAGGGAGAATTTTTTACCTTTAATTAACAGAATAAACTTTTTTACTTGTGTCTAATTAAAATTAAAATTTCTTTTACATGATTAATATATATTTAATTTCTTAATAAAAGAACATAAACTGACATGATCGGTATTCTCTATTATAAGTAAAATTAGCGTCTGAAATTGTTTTTTTTTAATTATTTATTCTTATATATAATCTTGTCACTCAAATAAATTATTCAATATTTTCCTTCACCTGAAAAAAAATAATTATTTTATAGATTGATGTGTATGAAAATTTATTTAAATAAAAAAATTATATAAATTATAACACATGTGAGTAACGTCTTTTACATAAAAACAAGTTGGAAAAAAATTGCCTAAATCGTCTTAGTATCCAAAATTGTTATGTTATTGCCCTTCTACTATATATCTTATTGAGTGATAATTTTTAAATGTTTTATTATTTTAATAACTTATCATTATATAAGTCTTTTTTCCTAGCATATCACTTATAATATCAATATTTTTTTCATTCAATATTTAGGTGTACACTATTATTATGTATTAAATCCACTTTACAGTTTATCCAAAAGTTCCTAACAACATAACTATAAATTTCGAATTGTTATTTATCGTCTAAACTCAACCAATCCAAAAATCAGATGTGAAAATAAAATCTTGTCATTCAAAAACGGTTACAAGGATCCTGACAATGAAAATGTATTGAAATATTTTGACATGATCATTAAAAAAGAAAATCCAAATATCCAATAAACCATATTCTTAAGAACTAATTAACAAGTATAAATCTCAATCATGAATGGGTAGAAAGAGCAAGAAATGCAGCAGAGCCATAGCCAAAGCTGAAAAAGCAAAAGCTCCCTTGACAACAATGAATGGGGATGCATTGTTAGGAGAGGGTGCTGGTACATTAGCAGCAGGTGGAACTGGAGAAGCCATTGCTGATGTTGGTGTTGGTGCTGCAGCAGCAGATACCTTCATCACGTTGATATCAACCTTCTGTCCTGCTTGGCAGTGACCAGGAACGCCACATATGAAGAAGTGGTGACCATGATTTGTTATCTTTATGCTGTCATTCCCAGTGGTCATGGTTGTCAATGGGGACGATGCATTGCATGACTTGTACATAGCATGTGTCACTCGCATCACGTTGTGGAACTTGGCATTGTACTCAAAAACTGATCACACAAATTACCATCTTTTAATTCTTTCATGCTAATATTTTGATGACATGGTTGTTTTGTTTTCATTCTTAAAGGAGGTTGCATGTAAAATTCAAAGGATTTTCCATTTCCAAGAAAATTTCGAGTGAACATAAATAAAGAATTTTGGAGTGAGGGAACTTACTGATAGTGTCACCAACTTGGAAGTTCTTAGTAGCAGCCCATTTCCTGTAATCTATATTACCAATGATGGTCCAGGCAGATGAGTCCCCAACCTTGTGCACAGCTGCATGTGAAATTTGAAAAGCTGCCATCATCATCAGCAAGAAAACCACAGCTTTCTCTGTAAATGCCATGGCTACAACCTCTGCACACTAATTAGGAATCACCTTTTCCTTTTCCTGAGGTTTGAGCAATTGAGGCTTCTCTTCTCTTCTCTGCTATCTGGGATCTTTATATATCCTTTTTAACTACATGGCTTTGGGAGATGGAGAATGGAACTTGAAGAATGGAAAAGTTAATTAGTTGGTTATTTTGTTTTTATTCTTATTTCTTTTGATGAAAACCTCCTTTTTAATATGAACAAGGTGGCCCCTTAGTTTTTTTTGCAATCATGTTTGGTAGGTAAAAGTGGATCTAAACTGTCTTCCTATTTTTGGCTAAATTTTATTTGATCCCTTTATTAGATTAACAAATATATAGATCAATATCTTGCATAAAAATGAAACTAGTGTAATAAAACTGGTCCAAACTTGTATTAATGCATTTGCATGCAAGCAGTTTTAGCTGGGTGGTATCTTATTGGGTTTTTTACCTTTACTTTCGCTGATAAAAGAAAAAAACTTCACTTTAAAAAGAGTATCAATCACGAGAAAATACAATGAACAAAGTGGTGCGCATGCAGAAAAAAAATTGATGATGAAAAACATTCAATTAATTAGGGATTATAAAGGTTGAATAATAGATGATGGCTTGTGATCTGTAACACAGGTCAAAGCAAAAGGATTTGTCTAAAATTATATTATTAAAAAAAAACTTTAATCTTAACTCAATCTGGTAAAATTGACTTATAAGGTAAGGTTTGCACCCATTTATATATATAATTTATAGTCAAGGTTACCAACTAGTGCGTAAGACTATATATTATGGGTGATATGGTTGGATGGTAAGTGACTTGATAAATTCAACAAATAATCGTTATGATAGACTTGAAATTACTTTTATACCATATTAAAAAGACTGAGGTTATAGGTTGAGATTTGTACCGAATTATATAATATGAAATGTCTTAATTTTTAGTATTTTTGTCTGATATTATAATTTGATCCAAATAATAGACTGTATAGTCTCTATCCTTGTTATTTGCGACATGATAGTTTTGGTTGTGAGTGGTTATGGGTTTAAGGTTGTGAAACTTGAAAGGCAAGAATGTCGGAGAAAACGGGTTGGATCTGTGCGGCTACTGCACTTCATTTCAACCATGATGAGGTTTGTTTATTTTTAACATGTTTTGTGAAGTGAGTGGTGACTGTCATCATGAAATAGCAACCACTCTACATTGTTCCCATTTGGAGATCATCACATTGCTTTGCGCATGAGAAAAGCAATAACCATTCTCTTTATACAACAACATCCAATACTATGATACCCTAACTACTATCAAATCCAGATGCCAACCAATTGTGTAAGACAAATATGCTAATTCACTCTGCTTCAGCTTGTTTTTCCATGTAGCACACCAAAACAATTATCTTATGCAGTAAGAGATCTCACATCAACTTAAAAACTAAAATATTTCATTCTTTATAATTGATATCTATCACCAAAATTACTCACACTGTTATTGATATAAGTAATTATTGTAATGGTTTTCGTTCTGTTTTCTGTGCTTATGCTCCTATTGCCGTTTCTTTAAGCTTTTTCAGATTAATTTCCTTCGTGGCGTTTTTCTCCCTTGTTGACTAATATTGTTTTCCAATATAACAAGTAGCTTCATGTATAAACAATACACAAAGTGTCAACTTATTTGTTTATTCTACAATTTTTCATTTGAAACTGAAACTATCTATCACAATAATATTATAGATCACACATCAATTAAAAATTAAGACATTTTATATATAAATTGATTTTGTAAAATTGAGTTATAGTTAAAGTTTACTTTAAATAAAAATAATTTCAAAGTCTATAATTAGTTTACTTTAAATAAAAATAATTTCAAAGTCTATAATTGCAAGTCTATATTAATAATTGTTTGTTTAGGGTTTAGAGAGAAGTAATGAGTATAAGTTACCGAAGAATAAAGTATTTATCTTACATATATGGCTTGAAACAGGAAAAATAATGTTTGATTAAAGTGGGTACAAGATTGCAGGTGGAGGGGGAAATAAAAAAGAACTTGCTTAATAGCTGTAACAAGCCCAGATTGGTTCTCTATATCCTAAAATACTGGTAATATGACAAGGAAAATGATTGGTGAATGGACAGTCTACAACCTGGAGGCTGGATCATATCCATTGGAGACATTGGCGACTTTCTCATCAGCAGTGTAATCATCATCGATGAACCTCTTCCAGAACCAATGCTGCTTCCACACTCTCTCAGTCATCTCTTCAATGGGGACATTCTTTGTCTCGGGTAACAAGAAAAGCACGAAGAAAGACATGATGAAGACCCAGCCAGAGAAGAACAAGAAGATGCCAAACTTGAAGTGGCAGAGCATGGAGAGGAAGGCTTGCGCAATGACGAAGGTGAAGAGCAAGTTGACGCAAACGGTGACACTCTGTCCAGCAGAACGAGTCTCCAATGGAAAAGTCTCGCTGGGGATTAGCCACCCGAGAGGACCCCAAGACCATGCGAAGGAAGAGACGAAGGTGCAGACAAGGACAACCACCAGCACTGCAAAACCTTTGGAAAGGTCATTGGAATCGTCCTTCACCTTTATTCCCAAGATGATGGCTATCACCACTTGAGACAGAAACATCTGCACACCAGCTTCCAGCAAGAGCAGGCGCCGTCCCAGTTTGTCCACCGAGTAGATGGAAACGACGGTGGAGAGCACATTAACAGCCCCAGTTATGACAGCAGAATAGAGGGCTGCGTCGTTCCCGAATCCTACCGTGCTGAACAGCACCGGAGCATAAAACATGATTGCGTTGATTCCTGTGAATTGTTGGAATATCTGTTTTACACCACACAAACACAAGCATACTTATTATCATATCAATGAATTCGAACACTCCTCTTAAATTGTGTATATAAGAAACAAATCATTTTAAATTCATTCATAGTATTTTATATTTTAGTGTTTATGTTATATAGATGTTACTTAGAAGGCCAATGGATTTTGAGAGTTAATTACCTGGAGGGCAATGGAAATGACAATCTGTGGTCTGTTCCTGCGTTTGAGAAGATTCCTGAAAGGGTGCTTGACCTCTTTAGCCACACGACTTGCCTCAACCAGCTCCAAAAACTCAGGTTCAATGTTGTCAGTGCCACGAATCTTTTTCAGCACAGCTTTTCCTTCTTCCAAACGGCCACGTTCGATGAGACTGTTGGGGGTGTCCACCACCAACAAGGCTCCCACCGTCAGCAGAATTGCTGGGATACCGGCCAATCCCAGAGATAGCCTCCAACCCCACCCACCTTTGATTCTGTTGTTCAAGTCACCACACAATCATACTCAATCAGAACAACTCCAAAACACTAAATTCACAATTTCTTTATTATGTCTGCAAACATTGGCAATCATTTAACGCCAGAACACGATCACTCATTCACCAACATTGATTTTTCACAAAAATTCTCTTCAACGAATGCCCCTGATGATGTTTTCTTGACTTAGTATGAGTGATTTCCTCAGTACTAGCTTACCATGTATCCTACTATTCATTTTAAATTTTTACATTCTGCTTACTTAGAATAACTTTGCTCTCAGAATTATTTTTTTCACTATGATTTCTAGAAGCCTAGAAAGATACACAGATAAAAAAAAATGTAAAATATGAACTGAAAAGTGTTTTCAAAGAATTGTGCGTAAAATCGGAAAGCCTAAAATGTTTGGGCCTTGACCATGTGGGCCTTTACTAACATGGATGACCACGAATTGGTTGTTTCATTCTCCACCCCGTGTTTTTAAATCTACACCCTCATATAAATGAAAATTACAATTTTACCTTTGTGAAATTTAATATAAAATATATATATTATATTTTGTATTTCAAATTATAGATTCCAAAATATAATGTTTTGTATTTTAGAACACATATTTTAGAATACAAAATAAAAATATATTTAAAATCCGAAAAGACATATCAGAATGTGTGTAATTTAGAATATATTTTTCTAAGATAATTTTGTCGTTTCATATGCGAGTTTAAAAACATGTGGGGTCAGGAATCACATGAAAATGCAAAATGTTGGTGTTCAAGAAAGAAATACAATGGATGTATTTCAACTGTTGAAGACGTCACTGTTGAAAAGATTGTTAGTTTTAAATATTTTATGAGAAAGAGTACAAGGTTCAACGTCTCAAATCTTCCGCAGTTTAAAACTGCGCAGTGTCCCAATCCATTTTTCTCTGATGTATGGGCCTTTGACCACTGACTACACACGTGTTTGATGGAATAATGAAACATTGATAACCAATAATTTTTTATATGTAATATTATTTTATTTTTATTTTTTTTATATCATTTAATTCTAAAAATTTTCAAACACTAAATTGACACTTGTCCCTTTAGAAAGAAGCTCACACAACTCATTGTTGTCCTTTTGTGGCTTCCCATTCAACAGTTGCGTCGATGAGGTTAACAATTTTGACCGTTATCACCCACACTATTATCCACTACTTCAATTTGATAACTAGTACTACTTGTGAGGAATAATCGACCACAAATAAAGTCAACACAGGAAAAAAAATAAAAAAACTGGGGTATGATAACTTAACTCTTATCTAAAACACACACATCATCTGATTCAGTTAGTTTCCAAATTCCAATGAACAACTCAATACTGAAGAAACGTAAGCAAAGTGGGAGCACATAGAATACTTACTTGTTGGTGCCATAGTTGACAAGGTTAGCAAATAGAATGCCAATGGTGACATTCAGCTGGAACAGTATATTCAATGCTCCTCGTATTCTTGAAGGTGCGATCTCAGAGAGGAACACTGGCACGGCCTGTCATCAAATTCAAACACGAATGTTTGGTAAGAGTTTCTTTTAATTCAATAATTATTTACTAGCTTCGTTCTATTGCTTATGTATGCACACACCTACGCAAGGAATGAATAAAATAAGGTCCAACTTGTGACTAAAGAGTATTGAAAATGACGGAAAAAAAATGGAATTCGTGATGCAAGTCAGAAACTGCACAATGCATTATTTTTCAAAAGCAAAAAGGCATAAGACTTTTTAATTGATTCACGCAAGGAACCTTATTTCAAAGAATTGTGTCAAAGTGACAAAACTAACCATCATAAAATATGGTAAAAAAAAGTGGTCCCTGTAACAAGTGCCTTAAACGTCCAATGGTGAGAACATTTAAAAGTATGATAAAAGGTGGTGAATAGGATTGGAAAAATTATTAACAATTGTCACAAAAGTGTGAGCACAAACCACAGATTTGCGTCCCTTGGCACATGATAATCCACAAGTAGTTGTGAGACACATATTCATATGTCTGCACGACAAAACCATTGGGTTTTTATGTATATTAAATTCTTAACCTTTATAAAATCATACGTCGGCCATCTTCTCTATAAGAATATAGGTACACCCAATACACACCAAATAAAAACTGAATATACTAATTTTTGTCTTTTGACGAAAGGGACACAGGAATCTTGACTACGTGAGTTTTGAGGCGAAAAACATTACCACTCATTTCAAATTGGATTAATAGATATGTACTACGTAAGTATGTAAAAATATCTTCCTTTAAACTCTCCAAACAACAAAACTCTATCCTATCGTCATTAATTATCTTTACTAATTTTCTTAAAACGTCATTATTGTAAAACAAAAATTGTATATTCTGCTGGTTAACCTTAAGTTAAAATATCATTAAAGGAAATAAAGTAATTAAAAGTTGCTTAATTCGAAAGTAAGAAAAGTGTGAATTTTCTACCTTAAAAAGAACAGTTAACTCATGAGCCCATTTTTTCTTTTTTAAACGTAAAGTATATGGACCACAGCAAAAATTAAAAGAGTTTTTATATATATATAAAAAAAAAGAACTAGAAGTTTTTTTTTCTTTACAATTTATTCGTAATTGGTTAATATTTTCAGAGCTAGTCAAAAGATTCCCAATATAATTAAAATATGATTATTTTCTTTCTGATTCCGATCCATGGAAAAACAAAAATAAACACAAATATATTTTAAACATAAAAATAATGTTTTCGTACCAAAAAAAACTGAAACAAAACCTGTTCCATGTTCATCGCTTCAAAGTAACTAGTATTTTACACATGCAGCAATCAATGAACGAATGACACATGCATTACAACCTATAGCAACAGCATCTGAGTTAGTCAACAGGAACTCATTTAACTCCAATTAATTACTACTATACTACGTAGAAGTATAACACGTACTTCAAATTGACGTTTCAAACAAAATATAACTCTTATTAAATATAGAATTAAATATATTTATCTTCCTATTAGTAAATTAATTTATTTTATATTCTAAACTTTAAATATTTTTAATAAATAAATGAAAATTAATGTTTTGACATAACTCTTGATATGATAGGTGTAAAAATAAAGATATATAATAAAATATAAATTTGTAATTAAATGATATTAAAAATTGTCAATTTATCATTACTCTAAATAAATTATTAAAATGAGTTTTTTTATAGTTTTTTTATTATTTTTATCATCACACATTTTTTTATAGAGTGAGATGTTAAAATATCTTATCCTTTACTTAATGTTATATAATATTATAATATAGTTTATGCTAAATATTAAATTGTTACTAAACTCATTACCATATTACTATTTTACTTACTAGAGATATTAAGAATTTTAGAATCTGTAATAATGACAAAAAAAAAATTAGGGTTTTAAATATATAATGACTCTCATTAATTAGGAAGTAGGAATATATGAGTTGGCATGAAGAAAAGATGAGGAAGAGAACCTGATTAGCAAAGCCAACTCCACAACCAAGAAGGATCCTACCAACAATGAGCATAGCAAGGTCTTGAGCAGCGGCATTAAGCACAACACCACAGAGGAAGAAGAATCCAGCAATGAGCATAGTTAATCTTCTTCCCAACCTTCGCGTTGTGTAGGAAGCGAAGAACGTTGCAACCAAACCAGCCAGATACAGAGACGACGTGAAAAGCTGCAATCCTTGGTTGTCATATTTGCAGTAGTTACTGTCCAATTCTTTCTCTTCCACCGTCTTTCTGTACACCGTCGGAAAAAACTTCTTCAAGAATGGCGCCATAGACGTCACACCACCTGATTAAACATCCACAACAATTTCAGATAAAGTCACGGGACAGATTGGCCTCGGCGAGCGCCGTTAAGTGAAATCTCAAAAACGCCCTTTCGTGTCGTTTGACTGATTAAGCATGGTGGTTCACCAATTTTTTGCAAACTCATGAGAAATCCCTATATTAGCGCCTTCGTCCTCGTCAGCCAGATCATAATTAAACGTAAAATAGTTCATTATCTAACGAAACTCTTTTTTTATTAAAACACGTTTTTCATTCCATCGTCATCTAAGATTATTAAATGCAGTGAGATCCATTTAAAATACGATATTTCAGATCAGAACCAAACGCAAAAGATCCAATCCATGATCAAGAGATCTTGTTGACAGGTGAGAAAAAAGAACGTTGAAAACAAGATATGAGTTGGTGAAAAATAATAAAAAAGGCTTATAAATTGTAAAGGAAGGAACCGGTGAGAAGAAGGATTACCTGAAACACCGACGTCGTAACCGAACATAAGACCACCGGTGGCGGCCATGATACAGGAGATAATGACGATGGGAGTGATTTTGGCCTCGAATTCGCCGCCAGCGGCGCCGCTGGTGAAACCTCCGCCGGCCATGGTTAGCGTGTGCGAGAAGTAGTGAAGCAGTGGAAGAAAGTGTGAATGTGTTGTTGTTATGGTAATGAAAGAGAGTGTGGCATGTGAGGGTGTATTTATAGGCGTTGCGAAGTGAGGTGAGAGAAAAATTTTATCTCTTTATGATCTGAGATGGGCCCACGTGGCTTTTTCAGATTTCTTTTTTACTTTAATTTAATCTTATCTTCTCTCTTGACGGCTAGCAAGTCAAAACCCGGATTTAATTTAATATTTTTCTATACTAAAATATATTAGAGATAGATTAAATATGCATGAGCATATATAGTAAAAATTAGATTTTATATAAGATCTCATCTTTTACTTTACATAATAATAATAGGAGGTTTTATAAAAACAACTTTTTAGATTTTCATAAAATATCTTTTTATATCCTTAAATTCTACAAATTTAAAAGTGTGAAATCTATAAAAAGTTATCTTAATCTTTAGTTGAAGTGAACACATTATCTCTTTATAGCACTATGATCCTATAGCTCTTTAAGATAAGTCCAACAAATATTTATTAAGATAAATTCAAAATAGTGAACTTTAAAATTAACTCAACTTCATAGAATCGATTTAAAACGTAAGATTTTCATCCCTTATAAAAATATAAAATATTTTAATATTTTATCGATGTAGAATATCCAATCATCTTTATTCTGTATAATACAACATGATTAAAAAAACAATACAATTTTTTTTAAAAAAATGCTTTATATTTACGGATTAATATCTCTTACAAACACTATTAAAGATAATTATGTTGATTTATACAGCGATAAATGTTTATTTGGCTTAAAAATATTTTTCTTTTAACATTAGGTACAGTATCATTGGAAATATTGTGACCATACGTAATTTAAATGTTTTATTTTCAACCTAATCTATTCTATATCTAAAATTACATTATAAGTTTCCAACCTTATTATATGAATACATTATCTATTAGTTTTTTGTTAAAATAGATATAAATAAATTATTTTAAATTTGTGTCCAAGACAAACACTAGATGAATATGATAGCTTTGTTACAGTAACACGTGTGAAGATGTGGCGAAATATTTGGTAATAAGCTTTGATCAATCATAAGATTCTATCTATGTGGAAGGAATCTACGGTGTCCCTGTCTTCACGTACAATCATAACCAATTTTATAAGAAAAAAAAAATAGAAAAAAAAAATCCGTGGAAATTGTGTTCACAATTATTTTACTATAAAAAATTGCTCCTCCCTTTTAATTTAGAGAAAATATATAATAATGTGTAAATCGAATTTGATACAACTAGATTTGGTACGTGTACGTCCTACGGTTTTAAATTTTATTTAATAATTTATTTTTTTATCAGAATAACAAAATATTATGTGTACTTTTTTTGTTTATAATAGTTTTAATATTTTAGATATTACACTATTATATCATTACCGAGGTAATTTTTTTCTAAAGATTATAGTATTAATTTTTTTTTTATACTTTACATTTTGCTAATATTGTATATAATATTAGTTTTATTTCATTTACTTTATATATGTACAAAGATTATGATATTATTTTTCACTTACGAAATAATACTATAATCTCCTACTTAAACACTTCTTATTACATTGTAGCATTAGAATATTTATAGGTTACGGCACTGAATTTTGATAAAACAAAAACTGTTTTAGAAATTAATAAAAAATACAAAGTCCGATATAAAAGCTTTCAAAAATTGACACCAGTCAGTTTGTAAATTGTTTTATTGTCATTAAATAAGTGACTGAACTAGTCAATAAATTAGTTTCTAAAATTAAAAATTAAAATCTTAATTAACTATTTTAAAGTTAAATTTATAATTAATACATGATTGAGATCAGATTTTAGAGTGAGGGCTGAACAACAGTAGGAAGTACTTTGCTACTGTCCAGAGTCTTTCCTATTTTTTTCAGTTTAATTTTTTAAGATGTATTTAAATTTTAAAATATATTAGATAACTATTTTTTATCTAAAGATATAAGTACTTGAATAATCTTAGTATACAAAACTATAGTTTTTATTATATAAATTATTATTATTTTTCCACATTATTTTTTTCATGAATTCATTGAAATTTTAAGTGACATAAGAAACCGGTGATTGTAGTTTGCAATTTTAGATTTTCAAAATGTCGAATATTTTCTGCATTTGTATTGAAAGACACTAATTAATTTCTCTCAATCGTAAACTTCCACTTTTTTTTTTCTTATATTTGGTGTTCAACCTTCGATTTTGGATGGAGAATATATCTGTAAAAAAAATTCCAATTAGATATAATAAATATTACAATAATAATACATAATTTTTTTTTTCTTGTTATGTTTATTTATAGGATCTTGATCCTTTGCAATAGGTGATGGTTAATATATTCACAAAAATTAATATTATTTAATTTTTCATATGATTTATCTCACCTTAATTTATATTAATTTTAACTTATTTTCTAATAAGAAATGATGGTATGTTTTCTATATAAACATATTGTGTATTGTATGTTAATTCTTAGATATTTTGTAGAAACACAATTGTTTTAGATTTATTGAATTTTGGTGGGCTTAAAGGTTCTGATTTTTTTTATACTGTGTTGAATATTGTGTGTGAAGAAGAAGAAGAAAAGTAGGAAACAACTATTTTGCCACACGTGAGAATGAATGAAGTTGGTAAGTTGACCTACTATTCTATTGAGTCAATGGTCCAGCCCAACCCCACTGCTTCACAATTTTCTCCTTTCTGCATGCAAAACAGAGATTCTTATAAGTACCAAAGGAGATTTTTATTTGCGCATTTTTCTTTCACTTCTCTTATGATGTCCTGATTCTTTAGTTTATATTTAATTTTTATTGGAATGATTAATGATCTCATGATGTACCTTTTTAAATGTACGAGTGAAAGTTTTAAGTAAATTTTTCTTGAATTTAGACGAAAGACAAAAGTTAAAGGTTGAGTTTCATATATAAAGATTGAATTATTTTTAAAATAGTTCATATTTATTATTTTTTTATTTTCGATAAAAAGAAATAAATATAAAGATCAAATTAAAAAAATTATGTAAAAAGATTTAAAATAAAAAAGAAAAATTAAGACAAATAATTTAAACTAATCAAGTTATTTCAATAAAAATGTTAAAGTCTTTTAAATTAAGTGTGAAATGATCGTAACTATTCACTTTACTTTTTGTGAAGTTATACATGTATGACTTTTATTTGTGTTCTTGCCTTTAATTTTTCTCTTAATCACTCTTAATTAGTTTAAAAAATAATTGGTTAAATCTCCACAAAAAAATTCCAAAATTTAATTCGAAAATTTCATTTCCAATCATAAATGGTAAATATTGGATTAAGATTATTTTTTTACGAAAAAATAGTTTTCATTGTGTTTGATGGAAGTGTGAGTCACGCGCTAGTAAGGTTGGTGGCAGTGTTTAGAAAAGGAGGAAAAAAGTTGTTTGAAATAAAAAGGAATGGTAATTGGGTAATGATGGTGTTTATAGAAACAAATGAGTGGGTGAAGATGATAATGGATGACGTCAGGGTGTGACGTGGCAGATTATGTGATGAATGGTTTCACATGTGATGCCATGTCTGTCACCTAAAAGCCTTAAACGTGTGACCTTGTCTGGCCTGCGCTTCTAGAAACACTCACATCCTCAATTTTTATTTTTATTTTTATTTTTACTTTTTTTTATGATAAATTCATTTTTCTCTTCAAATATAATTAAGATAAACATTGTTCTTCAAAATTAAATATTTATAAGTTTACCATGTCATCAAAATATGATAAGTTTGTTTAATTGATTTATACTTGCCAATGTAATTTTTATTTAAGGAGGTAGTTGAATTAAAAATTAACATGATATATATGGTAAGAAATTTTATATCTATTTATCAATATTTTCAATTTTTAGATAGAAAATTACTCACACCGTGACATCTTAATAAATTATTTTTCTTCATTAGATAGGTTATATCTTACATTTTTTTATTATTTTAGAGTGATTGCTATGCTTAATGTCAAAATGAGTTTTATTTTATTTTAAAAAATACATATTTTGTTTCATTTTTAGAAGTATATGTGATCGTGAATTTCATTTAATTTAATAATAGTATAGAAAAAAAAATTCATAACAATTTACACAACATTAATTAAATGAATCAAAACACATATTAGTAAAAATATATAGTAGATAAGTGAGTGTAAATTTTATACCATACATTAATTTTATAAGATTGAATTATGTCTAAAATTATTTTTTAATGGTATCATAATCATTTAACCTGAGTTTGTTGAGTTTATATAATGAAATCATTATTTTGTTTTTAAAACTATTTTTGTTATTTTTATTCTGTGTATTAGTTAGACACAATGCAGATTAATATTAAGTATTAAAAGTGGATTATAATACGAAACAGTAATTTCTTTTTTTCATTATTTTTTAATACTATTAATAAAAGTTGTGAATGACATTGATATTGATAAATGTGTTTCATGATTCCGAAAATGTTACAAATATATTACCAATGTTAATATTCTGAAGAAAGTTAGAAAATTAAATATTGTTAAAATTTACGAAGTTAATTTATAGTTTTCGATATAATTTATTGCTTTAAATTATTTTATTCATTGTGAATTACTTTGACTAACAAAATTATTGTCATTAAATAACAATGTGACGAGACATGGATAAATTGTGTTAATAATTAAAATAATAAACTAATATGGCATTTTACGTCTTATATATCTTTTATTTAAAATAGTTTTGGTACATGTATAATTTTGTTATTATTAAAAACCAACTACAATAATATTTTTATTTTGAACATCATAATATATTTTATCATAATATTATCTGGCACGTGTCAAATATAAGATAAATACCAAATATTTTTATCCTCTTTATGTACCTTTCTTCTATTAAAATATTTTTTTTCCAGAAAATACATACTCCACCTATTAATCAATATTATAATTCTCATCGATCATTATTATAACTGCATTGTCTTTGCATCTTCATTATTACACTCAATACTATCTCCCACAAACTATCCTCGTCACTCTCATAAGTGCATAATCATCAATTGTACAAGCATGCATGTATTTGGTTTTCACATCTATTATTTATATTTCATCATATATATTTATGTAAAATAAAATAAAATTGATACATCAATTCTTATTATTAAGAGGTAAACTCTAATTTTAACTCAACATAATAAAAAGTGACATTTATAATAATGTCTTTATCTCTAGTTAATATGATATCTTCAATACATTTCGTCACATCCACACCAAAACCTACTAACTCATGCGTGAGACTATGTATTTATAAGTGGTCCGAGATAAGTTCAACCAACTCTTATTATGATAGACTTTAAATGACTCAGATATCATATTAAGAATTTGACTTTAAGTCTAATTTAATCTTGTAAAACCAACTTATAAGATGAAATTTTACACTCACTTATATATTATGAAATATTTTTATCTCTAGTCGATATGAAATCTCTAACACCAATAAATAATTTAAATTTTAGAATTATCACACATCATATCTACTTTATACTCAACCCTTCTAGGTTAAGCTCAAATAATTTTATAACGAAGTTATAAAAAAAAAATGTGAAACAAATAATTGTTTTTATATTTTTTGGCTTTGAAGACTTTCTAATCCAATAAATGGCATAAAGAAATAAGATTATATTGTCTCATATTATTAAATAGGGTATATATTTAAAATATGAAAAGTACATTACATTAGGACTTTAAAATAAGATGATGCAATGAAGTCCTGACCACTGGGAGGTTGGCTATTTTTGACTAACTATTAATTTAAAGGTGTGAGATCAATTTGAGGCTTTTAGCTTTATTATGGCAATTAAAGAGGTGGAAACCACCATTTTTCTTTTCCAAAAAGCTTAAAGTGGGTATGTTTATGAAGAAGCCTTATCTGAGTTGGAGTGCTCAAAATTGACCAGTTGAAATTCCTTGTCCAAAACAGTGGTAGCAATATTTGAAAGTGTGAATTAATTAGGTGGATTTGGATAAGGACAAAGAAAGAAGATAGTGATGATAAAAAAGAAAGGGTGGAAAAATTGCAAACATGCATTTGGTGTTCACGAGAAGAAGAGAAAAGGAAGAAAAAGTGGGCACGGATAAATAAAGCAGTGGTGGAAAAGTATAAGCAAAACTATTGTGATACATTAATGCAGTGATACCAAGTTTTTACTTCATCCACACATTCATTCTTTGATGAAAATTTTGGATAAGTTCAATTTCACGTGGATAAGTGTGATAAGTTGAATCAACATTGTGGAAATTGAATTATGATACCACTTGTTAATGGGAATCAATTAAATGTTAACAGTGTTTTGTGTTTGCCTCTCAGTGCCAATCACTTCATATCATTATCTCTTCTTCTTTTCTTCTAAGTCAAACTACACATCTCCCCTCAAAATGTATTAACATTCTAAGAAAAACATTTTCCTCTCGTTCAGTTACACATTATCATACTAACAACTTCATTATTTTGTATAATACTTATTGTTATTGTAGTATAATAGTTTTACATAAAGAGTTGAAATTAAAAATAATTTGAATATTTTTTTTCTTCTTGAGATTTTAAAGTGTTTTTTAAAGGTAAAATGGTAATAAAATTTCAAATTTTAAAAAAAAACTTGAGTTCTTATAATACTGTGGAAATGGAAAATATCTTAAAAGAAATTGATATGTTGTCTTAAAAGATTTGAAATTGAAACACATGTCTAAAAAAATTTAAGGTTGGAATAACGATATTGTCTAAAAAATTTGATGTCAAAATATTCACGCCATATATAAAAATGAAAAAATGTATAAAAAAAATATTTTAACCATGTATAATTAAGTAATGACACATTATAAAAATATATATTGTATTAGATAAACTAGTAGAGTAATCAATTGAAGTAAGTGATATTTTTTAGACATAATTTATAATAATAAGATAATAAAATAAAATAATAATAATTAATTAAAATGTTGCATAATAGAAACAAATATAAATATAAAATATTATTTTATTAATTTATTATGCTAGACTTGACTCTTAACTTTTTTTTATAAGGATTTTCATATCTCTTAAATATTCTATTTATTTAATGCATTTTTTTTATAAAATAAAAAATAACTATTCTCTATCCCCATTGAGTTAAAAACATATATCATTTTGTAACATTAAAAAAAACTTAGATAATATAATACCAATTTCATAAATCTTAATTTTTTTACAAACTTTTTACGTGATATATATATCATGTAGACTATCTTGTTTTTTAATAAGAAACACGATTAATTTATATATTAAACTAAATAATATTAGTTTAAATAAGTGTTGGTAACGTGTAATTGTAATTAAGAGATTCAAAGTACACTCCTAATAATATTTCTAAATAAATGGTTTGAAATTTTTTATGAAAAAAATTATTAGAAATTATATTCATAACTTTTCGCTTATATATAAAAGATACATTTTTTATAAGCAAAGTTATTACATCAATACTTAGTATTAAAAAATGTGACATTAAACAATCAATAGTTGTTTTAGATTGAAATTATATTTTTAGTTCCGATAAAATTAAACAACTATAACTCTATACTTTATCTTTTATAGAAGGTGTGACATTTAGTTATATTTTCAGTAAAAAAATATTAATTTTTTCTTAACATAATTATATTTCAATAGTCATACATGTCATTTGAAATGCTAATTTAGTTTTAACATCTTATAATATCAATCAAAGTGCTAACTTTGAATTTTATATAAAATAAAATATTTGTTTCAAAAGAAACATATAAAAATTAACACATTTTTTAGTCATTAAAAATATATTTAATAAGTCTTCTAAATTTAGACGAAACCATCGGTTCACACCTTACAATATTCAATAAAATTATCAAATATCTTTTGACGTAACATATTTGCCAACAGCAACAAATATAATTAATTAAAAATAGATAATTAATGTGGGTTGCATGTGTGATTAAGATGCTATACTGATTAAGAAAATTGTTAGATACATGAATTGACCGTTGACCAAAGTTAAACAACTCTTGTACATTAATTTTAATCAATTTTACAATTATTTAATGTTGTTTTAAGCAACGTTTAAAATTTAACCAAACATCCCACAGGAAAATTATTTTATGATATTAACATAGTTATGGTTGAATAAAGATGCAATCATTATTTATTAAATCACTGAATAATTAAAAGATTGATTGTAATAATCGACTAAACTAACTAAGATATCATGTTGAAGAAAACTGCGAATTAAAGTTCAAAATTCAACGTCAGAACACGTAAATGGTGTAAACATGCAGTAAACAAATTTTGTTTGTCGACGACGTGCTTAAACATAATCAAAAGTCAAATGTTGAAGATCAACATTTTATACCAAAAACACATCCTTTATATATTCCTTTTGACTTTAATTTTTGCACCAGATGAATTGTGAATTGCATTTAATTTAGTTTTAAATTTTAAAAATTATTCTTCATTCTGAAACTAAAATTTCAAAATTACAAATCTGAAACATAAAAAAAATTCTGAAAAAGGAAATCCAAAATCTGAAAATGAAATTCTCAAATGGAATTATAAAACTAATATTTCATTACGAAAGATAGTTCCATAATTAAAAACAGAAATTTTGGAGAAAAAAATAGAAACATATTTAAAAAAAGATTTTAGAATTCAGAAAAATGTTCTAAAAGTTTAAATCCAAAAACATAGTTTAGAAAAAAAATTTCGAAAATAATTGCTTACAGTTCTTCATACGAACCTAGATCTTCATACATCCCTAAAATGTCTCATTTTATATTTATTGTAAAAAAAAAAAGTCTAGATCTTGATTTAAAGTTATTTTTTCTTCTCTTAACCGTATAATAAATGACGATTAAAATACAAAGGTCCTATTAATTCACTAAAAAAATTATTAAATAATAATTTAATTTAAAAATAAAAATAATTAGTTATTATATTAATTAAATTGAATATTAATTTAAATATTAAATAGTTATTTATATTTAAAGTGTTTTCTATTATTAATAAAAAAATTATGAAATAATTTTCAATTAATATCTAAATTAACTAATGATTAAATATTAATTTAAAAATTATTTTATAATTTTTTGTTAATAATAAAAAATATTTTAAATATTAATAACTTTTTTAGTTTATAAAATATTTTTAATTTAATTATATAGTAACCTATTATTTTAATTTTTAAAATTAGTTTTATTTAATAATTTTCTTGTATTATATATATATATATATATATATATATATATATATATATATTAAATAACATGTACATTTGTAAAATTTAAACTAAAAAGGTCGTGTTTGCAGAGTAATTAATTGATCCTAAAGATGAGGGATTAGTGTTTCACTCCCCAACTTTGAGGCAATGTTTCTAATAAAATAAAGAATAATTAAATAATTGTTTCCCTTCAAATAAATTAAAATAGTTTTCACTTTCTCAAAATAATCACTTATCTTTCTCGTAAAACTTTCGTTGATAATGACTCTTAAAAAAATGACTTTCAAAAGCACTTTTTTTTTGTATTTTTTCACATTTTGAAAATTATTTTACAAAATACTATTAGTTTTCATGTTTTGAAAATTATTCTAAAAATGCTAAGAAAACGAAAGTATGCTTTGGAAAGTACATTCCAAAATTAAAAAAGAAAAAAAATATAAAACTTTTTTAATGATGTTTTCCTACAATATAAAATGTACTTTCTATTATACATTTTTATTTCCTTAACACTATGAAATATACTTTCAAGATCATTTTTGTTTTCATTTTTATGTTTTAAAAACAGTTTCCAAAATGTTAAGAAAATAAAATATACTTTTGGAAAGTACTTTTTGAAATGTTAACAACAAGAAAAACTCTAAAAAAAACTACATTTTAAAATGCAAATAAAGAAAATAATGATTTAGAAACCAATTTTCGAAATACTCTTTTAAATTTTAAAACATGGAAATGAAAAAGTACATTCCATAGTGGAAAGAGAGTTTTCCTAAAAATACTCTCTAGCACTTTTTCTCATCTCATTATAGAATATATTTTCAATATTATATATTTTTTCTCAACATTATAAAAAATACTTTTCAGGACATGAAAAATGAAAAAAGGTGTTTTAGACATTATTTTCCAAATACAAAGAGATAATTATGAAAAATACTCATATCTCTTTTTACCTTTTAATATGTAATTTCTACAACATATTTTTTTTTGTTTTGTTTTTTAAAACAAGATGGAGTGAGATCCCAAAACACATATTAAGAATCAAACTAACTTCTACAGCATTAAATGGGCAAATTTTTCGTGCACATTACCAATTTTGACCTACACCCTATTCCCTTTTGAAAATTCCAAAACCATCCTTTATTTAGGAAATTAAAAATCTGGAATTCAAAAAATACATTTTGCAAAAATAAATATGAACAAATTATTGTATTCCAGAAACGAAAATTAAAATTTGAAATTCAAAAAATACATTTTACAGAAATAAATATGGAATAAATTATTGTATTTTAGAAATGAAATTTCATAATAGAATTTGAAAATCAAAATCTGAAAAAATAATTCTAGAATGTAAAAATATGTTTCAGAAAAAAAAAACCAAACAAATAAAACTTGGAAACGTGTTACAAAAACGTATTACAAAAAGAGTTTTCAAAATTCAGAAAAGTGTTTTGAAAATCCAAATCTAAAAAGTGTTCTGGAAAAAGGTTTATATCACCCCTTTTTTATTTAAGAGCATTTTTATCATTTCACATAAAAAGTAGGTGCAGGTTCAAATTGATGGGTATAGAAAGTAATTGTCCATTACAAGCCTTTCTGGTTCACGAATCCTTTTCCCACCTTCATCATCGTCTTTATAGAATGAGCAAAATCATTGAAAATAATGACACGTTCTTTACAACACACACAACTGTGGAATTGGTTTGTGTTTCAAGATTGAATGTGGTTGTGGAAGGTAGAGAAGATGCACCTAATTCAATTAGGAAAATGCTTTCCAACAATGAAAAAAATATTTTTGAAAAGAAAATCAAACTTCTATACCATTTATTTTTATAATCACCAATGTGACTTATTATATTGATTCTTTAATCACCATATAAAAAAGATAACATTTTCCACGTCGAACGTATCTATGAAAATCCGTAAGAAATCAATATAAAAAAAGTTGGAATTTACCAATGTGTAAATTAAATTATTTTTAGAAAAGAAGTGATCCTAATGGAGAATCTAATGTCAGTCGCACGCACTAATGTTTAACAAAAATGGTATCAGATTTAGAAAACGTTCTATAAATGTTCAATCATATAGAAGAAATAAAGGAAAAGTGAATAAAAACAAAAAAAATTATAATAAAAAAGGTTAGGTGGCAACTTTAGTAACAAAACTTAATATTTCATCTAGATGTGATAAGAACACAAATGAGAATCTTGCTGTAATTAATTAATATAATATTGTAATAGAAGCATGTTTATGTTATCTTTTATTTGTAAAATGTGTAGGAGCAAATACAAGCTACTTCATCCAAGGTTGCACTGATGGTTACAGATAGTTTCTCACTCGTAAACTTAACCTTAAAGAGATGGACATGCCCCCACCTGTTTTAAAATAAAATAAGAATTACAAAAGTTATTGATTTTCATTCCTAATACACATATCGGATAAGACACGTATTGATTAAATGTCTAATTCAAAAAATATTTGTTGAATTTATGATAATTTTAACATGATTCTAACACAATTTTAAAAATAAACAATTTTTTAAATATTCAAATTTAATATATAAATTTTTAATATGATTATAAAAATAAAGAACAAATTATGAATTAGAAAAACATTTTTCGCTAAAAAAAAAATACTTGTACACAATACTTGTACACATAAATATTTCCTGTATTTTAGAAATGATATGTATTTTCATATTCATATCGTATTATATGTATCTTCATATCCGTACCGTATTATATGTATTTACATATCCGTATCATATCAGTGTTTATCCTACATAATTTTCAAGACTATGATAGTGTTTTTATATTGTTTAAACAAACACCGTTTCTAGTGTATGAAAACCGAGAAAATATTTAGGAAAAAATGTAGCAACTGCAGATGGGCTTCTCCTTGTTCACACTCACGATGTAGCAAATGCAACACTTTTAACAAATAACGACTGATCAGATGGGAGGATTAAAAGCTAGGTATAGTGCTTGATGTCAAAGGTGATAGGGCAAGAGAAAGTGAATAATTTGTTGTTTAGCAGAGAGATAAAGGAACTAATAATTTGTCTTGCCAATGCAAAAGAATAGAACTCTTATAATTCTTCCATTAGAGCAACAATTAATACGGGGTTAAATCTAAAATCCAAACAATGGTCGCCCCAAATTAAAATAAAGTTGCAACTTTAGTTGCCTACTGTGTATATTTCATTCCTAAAGCTTCTGGCAGGACCTCTAACGCAGATTTTCAGGGTAACTTCTGTGGGGCCACAAGAAATTGCTGTAATTTTAGTTTCAATTTTCTGCTTGCTGAAGGAACCGCTAAAAAAAGGGCAACACAAGCAGAACATAAACAATTCATTGTACGTCTGAGTCTGTTGCGGTAGATTTTTCCGTTAATTCAGAAATATGTATCTCTTGCTGTTTCTTCAGATACCCCTGGGCAGTTGCATTCACTATCTTGACAAAGAAGTTCATAAGCATAAGCCACACAACAGTGTTCCAGATTGAAGCAAAAGAAAAATCCCACTTTTTCCCCTGCAGATGAACATGAGATGATTTTAAGAACATGAAGCAGCACAAATTAGAAATATATCAGAGTCATAAGCATTGATAAATACATCATGTTGCAGTTAATAGATACCTGCTTATTTGGGGAAGCTGGATTGGGTGCTTTCAAATACTTATCTTTCATTGCATGGAGACTAGCAGTCACTCTAGGCAAGACGGAGGCAAAACCAGGTATGTGACTGAGAACCCAAATAAATTCATTTTCAATCCAGTTAAGAAGTTGATTGTTGCAAACTGATATAATGAATAGCGTCTGCAAAAAGAATAAACATACAAGATCGATCAAAATTTGCAGATGTATACGGCTAAATGTGTCTGAACGATTGTTTTATTGAAGTGTAAAAACTTGTTCACTTATTCTGGTACTCCAACTTGACAGGCACTATCAATCTGGTTCTCTAACAACAAATACATTGACGTCAAAATTTGCAACAAATTGCTTCTCTAGAGGACTAGTTTGAGGTAAAAGATGGCATTGAAGTACCATTTCTATGTATTTATTTGGAAGATAAAAAATGACTACACTTTTCTTTAGGAGAACTGAAATGTTTTCTCTTTATTCAACTATAAATCTACCCTCCTATTGTTTACCCATCTGCTAATGTGCAGGGTCACAAAAAAGGAAGATAATGGTCATAAATCATTAGAAAGTTCACCACGTAGGTCAAAAGTAGTCACAAAATCAAATAAAAATAGTGTTTGTATTATTTATTTTGATAAATATAAACATTTATGGGAAAGACCAACTATCAAGTTTGCACAACGACTACATATATAAAAAAAAATCAGGCTTCACCCACAACCACAAACCATTCCCTTGTCTACAATAACATAACATTACCTAAGAAAAGGTTAAATTAATATGAGGGGACAAGAGAAGTTCAAAAACATACAAACCTGTATGTGAGTTTTGATAATTGCCTTTCCAATCAAGGTTGCAAGAAAAAATTTCCAAAATGGAATGCCAAATTGTCCACACATGATGCCAGCAAGGTCAAATAAAGGATTTGGAACCTGAAATATAATCTCAATAAATAGCTGTTTACAAGTTGATAAAGCAGATATAACAAATGCTATTTTCGAGCAGGATGCGCCTCAAAAATAAAGGAATTGCTAGCTGCTAATATGTTTTCGAAATCCCATATTTTATATCGAGAGAAGTGGCAGAACTTAAAACACGCACCACAACACCCTGATGCCATGATAGGTTGGAATAGTATTCAATAACATTTTCTATGCAATACGAAGATGCATAACCCAATCAGCAGTCAGTTACATTGATGAGACTGTTGTGTATACTGTAGGATCACAATAGGGAAACTTTAAGAGGATAACAGAACTAATTGAGTAAAGATTTTTTACTAACTAACGTAAGTTGTCCCACCAAACTTACACTAAAGAATATTCTACTTCATATGCCTAAAATTACAGCCTTTGTTGCCACTTCCCGCCAAAGCTCTTTCGTTTACATAATTACCATTCTGGAAATAACTCGGGAAGTTGACAGATACAAAACGCCATCAACATTAATAACATCCTAACCACACATCAAGAAATTTTCTGTGCAGAAGAAAACATAAACATTTAAGCAAAGAATAATACTGGAAATGAAGCATGAAGTCTGTACTAACCGAAGCAAGTATTAGAATAGTAACAAAATTCATATGTTGTGAGTGTGAAAGAAACCAGCACTTGACTCGATTCAAGAGTCCTTTATCATCACTATCTAATTCTTCAATTGCATCCACTGTGCTCCCAGACAAGCTTGCTACATGAATAATTTGATTAGAATCATGTACAAACCAATTTGTAAATAAAATAACTAATAAGCACCGAATACTGAAAAATGAAATAATTAATCAACCAGTAAAAGATGGACATTAGAAATTAAGGTAAAAAAAAGATGGACATCAGAACTTTAAAACTAGTTATTAAAAAGCACTTGTATTAAAATGTTGATAACTGACTATATTTCCATCAAGTATGCATGTGGATAACATATGAAAGAAGATTTTTCAATAATCAATTATTATGATTGCTTTTGTTTAAAATAGTTTCATGTTTCAACATAACAAATCCAAAATTTTGTTCACTGTGCAATTTGCAGCCAAAAAATTTCTTTGCAGACATATAGGAGAATATACTATAGAGATACATACAGTAAGTCACAAGTCATGTCATTATGAGACTATGCGACTAGTTGAATGGCTATTAATTAAAGGAGATGTATTTACAAACAAATATGACTACTCTCGTATACAATACCATAACATTAGGATGTATACATGATATCATCGCTCCAACCACAAGCATGGCCAAATTCTTCAATTTGTTTCATCTATTGGTTATTCCCATTTTACCTAATTTTCTTTATAATTTGTTTATAAGGAGCCAAACTTTCTACTAATTTGTGAAGTCTCAAGAGTGTCTATTTCGTTCATTTTAAATACTAAGCAACATGATGCATTATTCCCAGGCCACATGAAAAAAAATAGTATATTTCTATGAGCTTTGAATGTAAAGTTGAACCTAATAGCAATTATACACTTGCATTATGTAGATAACCATTTCAACAAAGAAAATTAAAATGCTGGGACTGACTTTTGCTTTGGAAAAATATCAATAATATTTAAATATTAGTCAATAAGTTTTTTATTTCCTGAAAAATATGCATAAATTTTCTTTTCCTTTTCTACCTATAGAGGATGAACAAAATAACAGAAGTTCCAGCGCTTCACATACCATTAATAATCAGACAAGTAAAACCACAGGCCAGATGCAAATAGTAAATACTACATAGAATAATATCACAAGGTAAGCATTTTTCTCAATAGTATAGGATTACGATCAGACTATTCTATCAAATTAACAATGACTTTAATAGAGTAAGGGAACAGCAGTGATAAAGCCGTAGACATTGTACCTGCCCTGGATATAAAATAAGGAGGAAGCTCCCCTATAGCTGTTCCCACACCCCATAAAATAGCCTCCAGCTGAACTTGAGGCAAAATGCTGCTAAGAGGAACCTGTGAACCATAGATGGACTGGAATAATGGTGGCCCAAACTCAGAACAGTCTTTATCAAGCCAAGAAGGACCTCGTTTTAATTGTATTGTATCATAAGGAGCACTTTTCAGATCAAGTCGGCCACATTGCACTGCTTTTATTGTGAACAGTGCTATGTGTGGACCCAAATACAGGACAAATGTGTGCAAACCAGATCCTGAACCAAATAAAAGGATAAATGAAACAATTTACCAATAATATGTAGATATATAATAAGGAAATTGCAAACTCATGGACTACATACATGGCCCCTGATCAAGATGATGGCAAGAGAATCATAGTCCTTACAATTATGAGTGTAAAATCTATATATTGCAAGCAATTGCTTTTCCTTAAGTTCAAATCAACAAGATGTACAAGACAGACCACGTTAACCTAGTAAGTAGTAAACCATGTATTACACAATCAGGAATCATATCTGACTATAGGGTTAGTTATTTTGCTTACCAAGACCAATTGAAGAAGCAACCCCGAGGGCTACCCACCACAGTCCAAAACGAAAATATTCAAGAAGCTCCTCAAGATGCTGCACAAAAGAACAAGCATTTGGAGTCCAAGTCTATAAACAAAAATGAAGAAAAGAAATACCAACAAAATGAATGTCTACTTCACATGTGTATTATATGGCTGAAATTAAAAGAAAAAATTATCCTTCATATAGTTTCTAGAGCCAAAAGAAGTTTGATTAAAATTAGCATAATCTTCACTCAACACTATCAAATATCAATGTGAAAACTTAAGGTGGTTTACCTTACAAGTTTTCTACTTTTACTGAATATTTCAGAGAGCTTGGAGTTATAGATATATGCTACCAAGGTATATATTGCACATACTAGCCAAAAAGAATTATAAACGGAGAGTTCTTTGATCCAGAACTATCAGCATATGTTACAGACTGAATAAAAATACCTTCTCTTGGAGTCCACCGAGGGTTGTGAGCACTATGCCAAAAATCCCAACCGCAACACTGAAAAGCATAACCCATCCACCTTTTGCCAATAGATATAATGTTGTTTTCTTGATGCATTGAATAACAGCTAATGTGAAGAATTTCAATGTTTTGAAGGGTTGTGTGGTTAGTGTCAAATTTTCTAGCTCCGATTGGTGCTTCTCACGGAGCTCTGCAAAATAAAGACTTTTAAATCAGCATATGTGATATAATATAAACTTATTGTAATCTTTTGTCCGGTGAATTTAAAATACAAGAGCATGTCATGTTTACAAAATAGGTTAAATGCATTATTTCCAGAAATATAGACAACAGTTTCCAGAAATATAGACAACAGATTAGCCAACATCACCCAAAAGCTATGACAATATGCTCCTATTCAAATTCTCAGATGTCTATGACTCACACAAAGCACGACTCCTCTTCTTCCCCAGACTCCAACCTTCTTGGAAGGTAACAGAATAACAAAAATTTCCCTTACAAAACTAATTGAGGAATTCAATCTTAACATAGACTTATGATAACTTATAGCCCCAAACCCAAAACCGCTTTCAAGAAACCCAATGCTTCAAAAACCCAGACTAATCAAACAGACCAATGAACTGCATCGCTGCACCTTTTCACCCCCAGAAAACAGACAATCTATCACCTCATAAGTGGTTCCCCAAATGCCAATTTGTATAGATTCTAGAGCAGTAAGTGGGGCAGTCCAATTCTCTACTGGCCAGTCCCCCCTTTAAAAAGACAAACACTTGATGAATCATTTCTCATCCACTCACTTTCCCGTCACCCTATTAAAATTAACAGGAAACTGAGACACTAAACTAAATAACTGCAAACTTTTCCATATTTCACCATAAACGTTCACAGATAAATCCTCAGATCCAAAACCCAAGGCCAGGAAATTGATACCCACACACACACACACACACATATATATAAAAGGGGAACGACTATACTTATGTAAATCCGATACAGTAACAAAGGACATAAGAAGAAACAATTAAACACAGAATCAAAAGTAATGAAAAACAAGACTTGCCAGAGATAGACAAATCAGGGTGCCCGGAAGAAGAAGATACTATATTTCCAGAGCCCATTATTGCTCACATGCTAAGAGGGGAATATCTGCACTTGGGTACTCTTCTCTATCTATGCTCTAGTTTTGCAGCACCACAATTCGAATCAGCACTCTGATTCAGAGAAGATAGCAAAAATAACAAAATAGAAACGAAATTTTTCTATTGGCTTGGAAATAATTGCAGTGAAATCTGCAGATCTAGAAAATTAAAATCAGAGTGGTGGTTTGCGTGAAGATCGGGTAGCCCTAGTTTAGTTTGTTACGCACATTCTCATCGACTTCATCTTAGACCCACCCCAATATATTGCATCTCTTTCCTCCTGATTTATCATCAGAGTAATATACCATACAATTATGCGCTATTATATAAATATATATATATATATATATATATATATATATATAAAATTCAAATTCTGGGTCAAATTAATAAAACAGTAAATAGTTCCCAGACTATAAATTATCGTATTATGATTACATTTAATCCAAGAAGAAGACCAGAAAATTTCAAATCTAAAAGTTATGATTATTAAAAAATAATTAAATTTTGTTTGATTAAGTTAAAAATAATAATGTGATTCTATTTATAGCAATAAAACTTTTCTTCCAATCTAGAAAAGTTAGAATATTGTATTAAGTAAACAAATAAATGCAACACGACGTTTTTATAGAATTAAATACTTCTTTCTAATTTGGAAACACTTTTTCTTAAAAAACAATTTTGTATGAAATGTACATATATTTTTTTATAAAACAATATTACTTAAATATAATTCTAATTTTATTTTATCCAAAATTTAATCAAAACCTATCGTGGATACCCTCCATGAATAATATAACGGACATCAATTTTTATTGTTATATTAACATGTCTGACTTAAATATATTAAATGCAAATGGTGCATAGTTTTTTCATATAACCCAATTTTATAGTAATTATTTAAAAAAATATAAATTATATTCTCATAAAATACATATTATTTATGATAAGTAATGTATTGTGTTATGCTGTTATTTTTTAATTATTGATAAAAAAATATATTAAATATAAGTAAAGAAGAAAGATTTTGAAGATCATAGATTGAAAAGTACACATAAATCATTTAATTAGTATAAGAAATGCATTATTCATATAGAGAGAGTGGGAGAAACATCTAATATTCAATTATAATGTGTTAAACCATTTAGTTTATATTAAAAAATAGTAAAGAAATAGAGCATATGTTATTAGGAGCATATTTAATAATCATAATTTATTTTTCTTGGTCTTTCATAATAAATAAATTTTGTTCATCTGAATATGTTTGATAATGAAAAATATGTGTGTGGAGGTTTATTCGAAGAATATATTTCCACCTTTAAGAATCTTTTTGGTATAGCCAAACTTTTTGTGCAGGGATGGATCACTTTCCATGAGTAATGATTTAAATTGAGCAAAAAACTATGACATTAATTATTTTTTTCAATAGGTGCTTTCGTGATCCTAACGTCAACCAGATTATAATTCCAATGAAGAAAGAGAGTTGATGAGACAAACACCAATATTTAGAATAACTGCCTTGCAAGCAATAGTATTGACAAAAATAGCATCATGCATGAACTTTGTAGAAAAAACTGCATATAAACAATATTTTAATCTAAAGACCAATATATTGTTTCTTAAATATTTTAAAATAAATATTTTATTGGAAATCAAACATTAACTAAATATGATATTTACATAAGTGTATGGTAAAAATCAACAGGATTTCTCGATGTTTCGAAAATTCTATACAAGAAGATAAATTACAAGTAACTAATCATTTCCTAAGTAGGATTATAAAAATGATTAGGTCTTTGTGAGATTGCAAACCTCAAACTCATAAAAAACTACAAATAGAAGACGGTCTCACAAGAAAAAAAGATAATAATTTTATAACTACAATACATGTAATCCGGACATACTTATCACTAGTGTCTTTGGAGGTACTTATCTCTAAGAAATCAAAGAGACAAAGAGCCAAAGAACTACATAACAGAAGAGTTTGGAGACTTAATAGAGAAAATTCATATTGTTGAACTATGTAAGAACAAAAATAAGTATAAACTTTTTATTAGAGTTTTATAAGATTAAATTAGATTAAAATCTATTTCTTAATATATTTAAAAATAATAATAATATCTAACTATAATTAAAAGTAAACTTGTGGAAATCTACCTAAATTTGTTTATTCAATTATGAGTTTAGATGAATTACTAATGTGTGAGTTAGGAAATGGTCAATAGCCTCTTAAAAACGAACAAACTTGTTTGGTAAATTTTGTAGGCGTGTTGGTTTAATTCATCTTCATTAACATTTAATTTAAAAACTATCTCGATTAACATTACTTAATGAGTTGAACGAATCAGTGAATTTCAAATTAAAATAATTATTTTAAAATGAGTTTCGCGTCCAATGAGTGAGTATCTTTTTTCATACAGAAGGTGAAAAAAAAGATAGTTCGCTTGTGAATTCTTTAAGTGGAAATATTTCATAGTTGATTAATTTGCACATAAATTGAATATATTACTACAAAAAATTGAACTGTCATATATATTATGAATGTTTTTCGGTTTTAAATGTTCCATTAGAATAGTATTAAACAATTACAAAATAATAAACAAAATTATTTCATTTTCATTTACCTTCGGGTCAATTGAATCAAATGAATTAGGCAGTTTCTTACTGCACCCATACATTTTTCTTCCTGTACCCCCTCAATTTTGTAAATTCCGAAACTGACCCCCACAATTTTGGGATCTTGGAGTGTGTTACGGATTCATCAATCCGGAAGTGAATCATGTTGCATTCCAGATGAGGGGGTGTTCTGGAAGCAAAGTTTGCATAAATATTGATTTCTGGATTGCTGAATCCGGAAGCCCAATTTTTATTACGGATTGGTGGATCCAGAATGATTTTTTTCAATTATGGATTTTTGAATCCGGAATGCATATTTTGAATTACGAATTGGCAGATCCGGAATAGTTTTTTCAATTATGGATGTTTTGCATTTTTTTATTTGGATTAACACTATTATTCATGTACTACCGGAAGCATCAATCCGGGAGATTACCGGATGCGTCAATCCGAAAATTTACCGGATTTCATAAAATAAAATAAAATGTACAATTTATATAGGGATAGTTTTATCTTTGCGCAATCTTGTGGGGTGCAGGAAGAAAAATGTAGGGATGCAAGAAGAAACTACCAATGAATTATGACCAAAGGTCTATAGATATGGGCCCAATAGATATGGGCTTTGAGAATTAATTTGAAATATATTTAATTTCCCTTGTTCAGAAAAACATGATTGTAATAAATAATACATTTTAGGCTTTTAAGAATTTGGTACAATTTTAAAAGAAAATATTGAAATGGAAGACTTTGAAAAAAAAAGTTACATAATGTGAATATCACACGACTTTATCAATAAAGTTGTATGTACGTCACATAATTTTGATTTTGGGAAAGTGAAGTAGTATATTTAAAAAAATAAAAACTGAATTAAATTTAATCAAGTTATATAACTTAAATACAACTTCTATTTACACACTAAAAAAATCGTGTTAAAATAACACAATTTAACTTTCATAAAATCAAATATGCATAATTTTTTAAAATAAAATTATATCATGTTTACACGATTTAATTATGTGATTAATTTTTTTTAAATTGATTTGATTCGGTGATTTTTGTTTAAAATTGCACTATAATAGAAAAAACCTACATTTTATGAAATTTGTTTGTTGTAAATTTAAGTGTACGTTATTAAAAGTGTGATAATTTTGATGATTTGAAAGTGGAGTAACACAATCTATTACCAGGGGAATTCATGAAGTAACTGCATCCTGAACAGTAGCGTAGACGTTTCGCAACATGCAATATCACTTCTCTTTTGCCAAATGTTTTAGGTCATCTTTAAATAGTTGTATTTGAAAGAAAAAGAGAAGTATACGATTTTTTAATGTCTAATTTAAAGAATATTTGTTAAATTTTAATAATTTTAAAAAATACAATAATTTTATAAAAACTTAAATTTATTATATAAAATTTTGTTATAATTATAAAAATAAGGAAAAATATTCTTTTGAATTAGTAATAAAAAACATCTTTATGTTATAAATATATAATTCATAATTATATAATATATAGATTCGTGTCTTAATCTTATATTTTAAACATTATATCTTTATCTTTTTTCTTAGGAGTAGATTATTGTTATGTAATCACTATGCTATAGTTAGAAAAACTTAACCAATTATTACAAACATCTGAATTTAATAAAAAAATATAGATTAATAAATTTAATTGATGTTGCCTAATTTTGACTAAAAGAATACTATTTTTTTAAAAAATTGTGCATTTGGCCATTTATGTAATACTCAAATTGAAGTACAGCATTTTGATAAATTTTTCTTTAAACTATCTTCACATTTTGAGTGAAGAAAAATAAAAAGTAAATCAAATTAGCTTTTTAAACATTAAAACTAGTTTATGTTAATTTGTAAAATAATTTTGTATAGTTTTTAATTCATTAAATTATTTATTTTCAAAAACTGTTTAAAGATTTTTATCTGAGCTACCTTACCAGAAGAGTCCTTGGTGAGTTACGTTACCCATAAGAGTCCTAATACTACAATTGAGATAACTTGCATTGATTTGAAAAAAAGTAGGATTTGATTTTGAATATTTATAGTTTTAAAGTACCTCTGGTGAGATAATATGTTAGAATTATTAGTTATTATTTAGTTTTATTATGATTTTGTTATTAAAAGTCTATTAAAGAATTAAGGAGGGAAATGAAAGTAAATTTAAATTATTTTTTATTTTAACTTTTAAAATATGTAGAAACAAACTCTCAAATGAAATGAAGAGCTAATGATTAGAATGAGTATTTAAAAACTATTATAAGTGGAATAAGAATTAAAAATGAATGTTATGTAATAGATTAAGGAGGGTCTAGAACTTCAGCACCTTTGGTCATTTTTTTTTATATGAACTGTTCAGTTTTTCATCTCATTCGTTTAGTTGTTCAGTCTCAGTGAAATCGACCGTTCATCACATTTTATTAAGGAAATAATAATTATCAAATTATATACAATTATTGTATACAATATTGTACGATATTGTACTCAATTATATGCAACCATTAATTTAAGAATGATAGAATCTCATGATTAGTATCCTACCTAATTAGATTGTAATTTGGGGAGAGAAACTCCCTATGGGGAGAGAAACTCCCTATATATTTCCTATAGATGAAGTGATGTAATACACACATAAGAGAATAAGAAACATCTCTTCTTCTTACCATTTTTTTATCATTTTCTTATACATTCTGTTGCTTTGTTGCATCGCTCAGGTTTTCACCTCTTCCCAATCATCAATAACTTCATTTTTCTTATGATATCTCGTTCTATTTTAATTGTTAATGGAGCAATGTAATCGTTATCTTCATTCTCACAATCACACTACCAACTCAGTTTACTTTAGGCTTTGAAATTGGAAAAAATGTAAATAAAGAAAATAAGTATTTGAATTTTATCTTTGCCTCTTTTAACGTTATTCTTGATGATGATCATGCTACTTAACTACATTAGAGAAAGAGATTGGTTGTTAGGTTTCATAGTTTAACTAAACTCGTATGTGACATTGAAATAGATGAGACTAAGTTGACGGTTTATTACGTATTTTTAGGAAGGATAATGCATGATAGATGCAAGATTTTGTTGTGGATTGTTTTAGTTACATATTCACTTGAAGTGTACATCCTACTAGGAATGTATTTAGTGTCTTTTCACCTTGGAATTTGGGTTTATAATTGTTCTTGTTCCTGGATACTTTTAACCTTTTTTTTTGAATTGTGGTGTGATACTTATGATTATACGTGTAATGCTAATTTACTTCTACGTTATTTTCAGATATATCAAGGAAAATGTAGTTTAAAAAATGTAGAATGTATGGATAAACCTCTACTTTCTCTTATCGTTCAAACACAAGATGCCGGAATCTGCATACATTGTGACGTCTGGCAGTGAAGCCACTGGAGAAGAAAAATCATCTACTTTTTTTGAAATAGCAATTGGAATTGATCTTGGCACATCACAATGTAGTATTGCTGTGTGGAGTGGTTTCCGAGTGGAGCTTTTGAAGAACACAAGGAATGAAAAGATTATGAAATTGTATGTGACTTTCAAAAGTGACACCCCTTCTGTGGAGTCTGCAGTCAACCCTCCATCGAGGATGAGATGTTCTCTGGAGCCACCATTTTCAACCTGAAACGCCTGATAGGCAGAGTTGATACCGATCTGGTTGTCCAAGCCTGGAAGAATCTCCCTTTTCTAGTGCAGACTATGGACATTGGTGTTCGCCCATTAATTGTCGCATTAGTAAACAATATGTGGAGATCCACCACTCCAGAAGAAGTCCTGGCGATATTTCTGGTGGAATTAAGAGCCATAATTAAAGATTAGCTAAAACGACGAATAAGAAATGTGGTTCTAACAGTTCTAGTCGATTTCAGCTAACCCGGATAGGGCGTGCGTGTGCCATGGCTGACCTTCATGTTCTCAGGTTGATGCCTAAACCGACAACCGTGGCTTTGTTGTACGCTCAACAACAACAGAAAAATTGTCATGAGAATATGGGCAGTGGAAGCGAGAAAATTGCTCTCGTTTTCAATATGGGTGCTGGTTTTGTGATGTTGTTGTCGCTGCTCCAGCGGGAAGAGTTTCACAGATTAAAGCCTTGGCAATGGTAAGAAGAAGATATGTTTCTTATTCTTTTATGTGTATGGTTACATCACTTCATGTATAGGAAATATATAGGGAGTTTCTATCTCCAAATTACAAAAAAACTAATTAGGTAGGATACTAATCATGAGATTCTATCATTATTAAATTAATAGCATATAATTGGGTACAATATCGTACAATATTGCATACAATAATTGCATATAATTTGATAATTATTATTTCCTTAATACTCCCCTCAAGTTGGTAGCATGAACTCCCAACTTGTGTCGTAGCGTCAAAAACCGTTCCTTGCTTAGTGCTTTTGTAAAAATATGTGCGAGCTGATACTGTGTCGTTACATATGAAGGACTGATATGTTACCTGTAATGTCGCTTGATTGTCACAAAAAAGTTGAGTTGGCAAATTACATGGCACCTTCAAATCCAGCAACAAATATCGCAACCAAACTATCTCCAAACAAATATTGGTCATCGCGCGTATTCTGCTTCCGCTGATGATCTTAATACGTTTGTCTATTTTTTTGACTTCCATGAGATAATATAAGAACCCAAGAAAAATGCAATACCCAGATACTGATCTCCGAGTTGTCTGACAACCTCCCCAGTCTGAGTCGCAATAAGCTGTCAATGTCAGATTGTTTTCAGATGGCAATAACAATCATTGTCCTGGTGATCCTTTGATGTACTTTAGGACTCGAATTGCGGCATCCCAACGAGGTTTTCGTGGATCCTGTATATACTGACTTAGGGTCTGAACCGAAAATGCTATGTCAGGCCGAGTAACCGTGAGGTATATCAGTCATCCCACGAGTCACCTGTATTTGACTGGATCCTTTAATAACTCTCCATCGTCTGGTGTGAGGTTTAGGTATTGTTCCATTGGAAATTTGTCTGGACGAGCACCTGTGAGTCTCGTATCCTGCAAAATATCAAGCACATATTTTCTTTGGGACATGTAAATACCAACTTTGGAACGGGAAAATTCAATCCCTAAACCCTAAACCCTAAACCTTCTCCAAGATCTTTAATGCGAAATTGTTTTAATAGACAATCTTTAACACGCTGAATTTCTGTCAAATCATTTCCTGTCAAAAAAATATCATCCACATAAATCAAAAGGGTAGTAAATAATGAGTTTTTTTGTCTTGTGAATAGAGAGTAATCTGTCTTGGATTGTTGAAATCCTACATATTTAATCACATGAGAAAATGTTGAAAACCATGTTCGAGATGCTTGTTTGAGACCATAAAGGGATTTGTTGAGTCGACATACAATGTTCTCCCCTGTCGATGATGCCCGGGTGACAAGTCCATGTAAATAAATTCATGCAATGTGCCATGTAAGAAGGCATTTTGCACATCTAGCTGGTGAGTAAACCAATTTCTGGCTGCTGCAATGGTGAGGAGACACCTCAAAGTTGTTAATTTTGCTGTTGGTGAAAAAGT
>Ga0123342_1001254_pt1 | contig 42660 bp, 17 predicted proteins | sample Turbeawhitnodule_FD_89960 | JGI IMG/M metagenome (GOLD analysis project Ga0123342, IMG submission 89960) | Root nodule microbial communities of legume samples collected from Mexico - Turtle bean Mexico white nodule | ecosystem: Host-associated > Plants > Roots > Nodule | place: Mexico: Nepantla...
AAAAAAAAAAAAAAAAAATTTTCAAGAGAACTTCTCATAAAAATAACCACCGTAATATATAAGTTACACCAAATAATTGAAGCAAAAAACATGACACCTTTCACGTGGTGAATGATTAATTACTATTTGTATAAACAATTCATATGTTTGCCCATATAGTTTGTCGTGAGATGATGACCCATTAATATTCAAAAATTTCACTTGGAAAGAAGTAGACAAAGGAAGTCATTTTCTTTGGACGTCAAATTATAGTCCTCACTAATTAAACTTTTGTTAACGTGGAAAAGAAGAAAAAATGACCTAGGGTCTATATTGTAGCTAGCATGTGCGTGTAAACATGAATGAGTGTGTATACTACAACATTCTTTTGATTGGGCAACAACAACAAAAGTTCTCAAAGATGTAAAAAATTTTATGAACTTAATGTCTTTGTGGTTGATGAACAAATCTCTTATGTTTTGAGGTTGAAAAGCTAGAAGAAAATTGAGTATACGTAAAAGAAATGGATGGAATTGGGTGGGTGAAAATAAGATGGATTGACTTTATGATAAGGGTATGAACATATTTGGAAGGTAAAAAGTTTGATTTGTTGATATGAAGGCAATGATTGTGTGATAATTGATAGATAGAAGTCAACTAAAATTGGTACTGTAAGAAGCACTATGAAAAAGTAGTATGAATGAATGACTAAAATTAAGAACAAAATGCAGGCATTATATGCAGATAATAAGGTAATTACTAAAAGAGATAGGGAACTTTAGAGGCAGCATATATATCTTCCTAAATAATCCCTGTCTGCCAACGGAGATTATGATATTGCTTTATTAATTCATTTAATAATTCTACTTTATGGCACCCACTAGGACACTTTTCCTCGTCTACATTCAATGATTCAAGTAAAATCAATTCACAAAACACACACATATGCAACCTATATATAATATAGAAGTAGTATATATCCAATCTTCTATTAAAAATTCGAAGAAGTTTATTTTTGAATTTTTTTTATCAATAAAAAATAAATAAATGTGAAGTATGTTACAATCCTATTACATGAAAATATTATAATTTCTTTATAATTTAAAAAAAAAATAGAACCAAAATCATACATCTTTCTAAATGACATAATTCTCATGTAAAGCATCACACATGTACCTTTCGTAGCCAAAAAAACACACAAAAGAATACAGACAAAAGGTTAATCTGAATTTTTAGCCTACTTACTTAACTAACCCTCGTATAATAAAGAAATATATCAATCTTTACAAGAATTAAAACCACATGTGAAAACTCATGAAATTGATTAGCTTTTTATTGTTTTACATGTTAAATTGTATAAGGAAATTGATTTACCAAAAGTTTGAGACTTCCAGTTAAAGCATACAATATGTGTTAGCTTTTAGAAATCCCAAAGATCTATTTACAAACTTAAATAGTTAAGTTTCATTTCTTTTTAAGGATAAAGGCTTTACATGGAACTTCGCTTTCAAATTAGCTCTGTGAGAGTCATATCCCACTAAAAAATGCATTTCTTTATTAGTTATGATTTGTGAATTTTTAAATACTATGCTTTCATTAGACTATGTGGCAAACCTGTGCTATTTTGATGTTCTGTGGGAGCTCATATACATAAAAGGGTAGTGTTGTTCATCATGTTTTGGGTTTGGTTTATGAATTTAGGTTAAGAGCAGGTATACCTCTTAGCCTATGAAGACCTCTTAGCCTATGAAGATTAGTATTGTTAATGTAGTTATTCGTGAGATTTGAAAAGATAAGAATAAACACATTTTTAAAGGTGAAATGATTGATCATTCTGAAATTTTTCATTGATTTAATTAAAGGTATGGTCTTAAGTTACTTATAAATTTACCTCTGCATACTTTTCTTATTCTGATTGGTGTCTTTATCCTTTGGTTTGTACGTATTAGATCAAGAGAGTTTGAAACTCTAGACCTTTTGCTTTTTAGAAGGTTGAGATAAGATGTTAGGTTGTTTCTGAGGTGTCTTTATTTCAGAGTTTCTTGGCTTGTTTTTTATTTGCTCAAATAGGACATTTGTGGTAAGCTTTTGGAGGGAGATGTTGTATGTTTTTCTTTAATTTTGTAAAAGGGTTGAACCACCCATTAAGTGGTCCGTATTTATTTTTTTTTCTTACTGATAAAAAAATGAAAGTTTGTACTATCTCTTAGTAGTTTTTTTAATCATGTTACTCACATATGTGATTAATTTTAGAGGTTTGTGATTTTTTATAAAGGTTGAACACCTTTAAAATGTTTTTTTTTTATCGACAATGAATGAATTAAATTATTTGAAGTATTTGAATGATACTTTACACTTTTACAAGAAAAAACAATCATATTTTCTAAAAAAATATATTCTTCCTCTCAAACAAGGAATATATGTTTTATATAACTAAATCATAAACAACAGAATTACAAACATTAATCAAAACACCTGCACACTTCAAAAACATACTTAAGTGTTCCTTTAATTTTATTTATTTTTTTATAATAAAAAAAGGATAAGATTATCTCTTTACCCAAAATATTTCATTTCATGAAGAAGTATGATGGTACACAAATTAGATCTACAAAATACTTACTAATATTAATAACGTTAAAAAATCTCATAATTTTGGACAAAATAAGATTATTAATTATGTTTGTAATACTTTTACTGATAAACATTTCAAGTTTTAAAATATATACTGTAATGAGAGGTTCTTCCAAACACACAAATTCCTTTATATGAATTAAGCTAAGCAAAATGTATAATTAAATGATTAAAAATAATTAAACTGAAACCTAAATCAAAGTGTTTTATAGGCAAAAACTTGGACCAGGCAAGGATATACGTCAAGGAGGTCTAAATTAAAGTTAAAGGGTGAAAATATTAGTTTTACATAGCAAAGGAGTAACACAATATTTTTTTTATCAATAATAAATAAATTAAATTGGAAGGAAATATCTACATTGTAATAGACATATATTCATGACTTTTTTTTGTTGTCGATTATGTTTATTACCATTCAAGGGTGTGCTTATATTAATTTTGGAAAGAAATGTTTTTATTTTTTTATATATATGTAAAGTTGTATATAGGTAGAGACAACTAAATACTATGATATTTATATATTTATTAAATAGTAAACTATAAAATAATTAGAATTCATCGTTTAAGATGTATAAACTGATTTTTTATATTTCAAGACGGATTAAAACTTAATGTCGCTAGTTAAACAATAAATAATATTTATTTAATATGGTTTAAGTCCCAAATCATCGTTGAATTAAAAAATAAGTCACCTAAAAAAAATTAATATAAATTTTAGTCTTCATTATTACATGAAAGTATTTTTTTTAATAATTATTCTTTTATTCCTTCAATAATTGAATATTGAATCTTAATTTGAGCTCCAGAGGATTTTTTTCAGGTATTCCCACTCTGATCAAGGCTGAAGAAGACCTAGGAGAGAACGCAGACTAAATACATATAGGAGATGCACATTAGAAAATATTCGCACTATAGTGACGAGACCTTCCCGACCCGTACAAGAATAATTGGTGCCCATTGTGAGGTCAAGGAGGATTGAGAATACTTTATGGTAACTATAAGGAACACAACTAGCGGACAAAGAGCGACAATGGAAAACGACCATGTAGCCCTAGTTAGCCCTTCAGAACGAGATGGCCGAGATGAGGAGAACAAATGAGGAAGAGATCCAAGCCCTTAGGTGAGAGAATGAGGATATGAGAAAAAATTTAGCCAAGGAGTCCCAGGCCCACCACGAGAATGAATATGATCACGATATTCCATCCAAAGTGACCCTGATAACCTTCCCATCTACCATCACCTGACCCCTTGAGGCTACCAGCCAAAAAGTCGAGTATAGGTTGAACACTTCATGAATAGTGGGAGGATTCTGCCAACATCTATTCATTGACGAGATAATGGAAGCACAATTGCCTTCAAGTTGGAAAGGATTAAGTATAGACGATACAACAAAATGAGCGATCTTGACAAACACATCGATGTTTACATGACACAAATGAGCTTGTACACCACGAACGACGTCCTCATGTGCCAAGTTTTCACCACTTCCCTAGTTCAATCCATTTACTATTTTGACACACTGATAGCCAAGTTCGGAACAAAGTAAATTGGACAAACTGCATCACATATTGTCCCCATGGCCTTTCACTATGTTGGCAATGAATTTGATAGGACCTTTCCCACCCGAGAAAGGACTATGCAAGTTTTTATTGGTTGCAGTAGATTATTTCATGAAGTAGATTGAGGTTGAGTCCCTAACCACCATTTCAGCTAACAAAGTTAAGAATTTTGTAAGGAAAAACGTTATATGTCGATATAACATCTCCAACATCATCGTCACAAATCACAAATAACAGCCACCAGTTCACTGACCGAGGATTGATAAGTTTCTACGAAGGACTTGTCATTATGCATGTAACGAGTTTAGTTAGCACCCTAAACAAACGAACATGTGAAGTTTGCAAATAAGGTCATCCTTAATGAGCTTAAGAAGCAACTGGGCTTAGCAAGAGGAAGGTGGACTAAGGAGTTGTTGGAAGTTTTTGTGGGCATACCGGTGTACACCCCTGTCAGAGACCCAAGAAACATCGTACAACCTCAAATACAAAACGAACACCATGATCACAATGGAGGTCATAAAATCTTCATTAAGAAGACAACTCTTTGACTTGAGGTTGAATAGTGAAAGCTTAACAACCAATTTGGACTTATTCATTGAATTTTGAGACAATGCCTCAAAACATGTATGGTTAGGACAAGAAGATACAATTTCAAGGTTTGATCGAGAAATTTCCATCATGAAGACCTAGTGTGGAGGCTACTAGGAGGGGGCCTTTTGGATAAAAATTGAAGGGAAAATGGAGCTTATAGGCTGGAGGACCTATCCGGTAGACTAATACCGAGGACTTGGAATGCCACTCACCTAAAATTTTATTTGAGCTAGTATTGTCTTTATATTGCATGCTTCGAAGGTGCACTCTTTCCTCACTCAACCTTTTTTCTCTAAAGAGGATTTTAGCCGAGAAAGTTTTAATGATACACTTAATAAAATTTGTTTTCTAGGTATTATATCTAAGATGTTGTCAACATAAACTCATACAGAAATATTAAAATACATGTAAACAGGCCTAAGTACGGGAGTAATGAAAAAATAACATCATGATATAGACTCTCTCATTTTTATTTTTATTTTTTCAACAAAAAATGAATAAAATTAAAAGGAGCACTTTAGGATTGTTTCAACCCTTATACAAAACATAAAAGATAGATTATTAAAGTCAACAACTAATCCAGAGAATTGTATAAAAACTATCCTATTGTATTATTAAAACTTTCCAGCTTGGATTCTATAACATCCTTTCCTTTACAACCATTCAACTACGGTTGTGTAGAGTACCTTATCCTTGGTCCAACAAAAGTTCAATTCTACACCTGCCAGTTTTCAGACCAGATACCAGTAGCATAATATAGTGAGGTTTTGTCCCTTATGAGCCTTAGTCATAGGTTATGTTGCACCACACAACTGCTCTGCATCCAAAGGGATTGCTACCCTCACTTCACGTTTCTTGCCTGCAAACTAAGCATCCCCAGCAACAACATAATTTTATTCACCCACTTCAGTAAGAGCATTCATATGATCTTTTCTAAGGAATGTTATTCCATTTGGTTATATTTTTGCACCTTCCATGATTGCATAAATGTTGCCACTTACCTACATCAACAAAGACCTTCCCCAACAGATTACACTAGAACAAGAACGTGATGCACAACTAAAACATATATAATGTATTAATAAGCCATAAAATTGTAACTATAAACTCAGAAGAAAACCAGAATACTTATCTTAAGATAACTCATAAAGAAAAATACAACGAATAGAGATGGAATACCAATCAGATGAGTTAAGAATACATATTTAAGCATGGAATATATAGCTCTCATTTTGCCTATGTCCTGCCGCTCTCAAGCTATTAAGGATCCCTTATTCTGTTTGCAAAGCCAATCTCCTCGAAATATCAAAATATCAAACATTTTGCTCTGTTAGATCCTATCAAATGCTATATCACTCTTCAAAATAACAAAGACCTTCAATCCTTGTTTAGTCCTTTAAAACAACAAAGATATGCAAAGATATACCAGGCAAATTCTTCTTTTAACTAAATGAAAGGAGAACATAATTTGACATTGTAGAGCAATACTGATATCTCTAGGACTTGATATTGAAGAATTAGGCTATAACAAATTTATGATGAGCAGAAATATACTTAAACTTTCAATTAACTTGTTTGGTAGCCATATTGATCTATAAGATATGACATTGGATCCAATCAAAGTAAGAGAAATTGATACTTTTTACCTTATCTTTCATCCATGTCCACGATTGGACCTGTGCAAGGGTTAATATTTCCTCTGCATCAACCTTTGCTTGATTGAAAACTAACTTGTTTATGTGTTTCCAAATAAACCAAATGCTGGAAACCCACATAATTTTCCATAGAATATTACCCTCTTTGTTGAAGCTAAGATAGTGGAAATGATCAAAATGATTTAGAAAAGTGTTATGATTCACTAAACTTACCCCTATGCATTTATTACATGTGTTTTGGGATGTATTTGATATATTACAGGATATAAGTATGTGTGATGACTCTCCTCCTCTCTTCCATAGAGAACACAAAAAGAATCGCTCAATTGGACCCCCTATCAAGCATATTTTGCTTTATAGTTTATTCAATAATTCCCTCCAAACAAAAAATTGTGTCGAAGGCATGACCTATAAATTCAAAATTAAAACAAACATATCTATATTATTCCTTGTTTCACTATTAGCTAGTTTTGTGTGTGCATATTTCACATAAAAACAATTGTTATGTGTGTCTCTCTAGATCCATTTGTCCTCCCTTTCAAAGTTCAGTTGATATTGGGACAAATATTTCATGAATTCTGCAACCATAGATTTTTCCCACTCAAACCAATCCCTTCTCTATCTAAAAACCCATTTTCATCCCTCCCTAGTCCAACTCCCAAATTTGACAAGTAATTCATCTTTAAGCGTAGAGTTGTTATTAATTCTAGGGAACCTTACTTTCAGTTGATTATAGCCTGCCCACACATCTTCCCACATAATAATAATGGACCCAAACCCCGCTTGCCAACTAACATTTGAGTTAAACCAATTATTTCTTTGCTTTATGCCATAGATTTTACATAGGTTAGACGACCATCTAGAATAATGTTTAGTTTGGCTTGATGAAGCAACAATTAGATTCCTCCACAAACCGTACTTTGATTTGAGGACGTCCTTCCATATACCTGATTCTGAGGAACCCAACCTCCATTTCCATTTTTCCAAAAGGACCTAGTTAAATATATCTACTTGTCGATATCCTAAGCCACCTTCCTGTTTGGGTTTACAGATGTTCTCCTAACTGATCCATGCTATTTTCCTTCCTTCAACACCCTAACCCCACAAAAAAATTCTTTATAACTTCATAATATCTTTGCATACTCCAATTGGAACCTTGAAGAAAGACAAATAGTATAATGGGATGGCGTTGAAAACATATTTAACGAGACACACTCTTCACGCAAAGGATAAACTTTTAACTTTTAAAGTTTTACCCTTAGATGAGAATCGCTTAACATCTTGATGGATTTCCTCCTACAGGTAACCTTAGATAGATAAACATAAATGTTCATTAGGCTACAAGGAAGAATAACTGAGTATAGTTCAACTATGTTTCTCTCAACCCCTACAACGCCAATCTTGTTTTTGTGAAAATTAACTCTTAAACTCGAAGCTAATTCAAAACATATAAGAATGGATTTGATAGTCAAAATGTTTTGTAAGCTAGATTCACACATGAAGAGTGTGACATTAGCGAAGTGGAGAAGTTTCACATGTACCTCATTGGACCCGACTTTCAAACCTGAAAATAGATTCTTCCTAGCTACCTGATCAACTAATCCTGACAAGCCTTGAGCTACAATTAGGAACAAAAAAGGTGCAATCGGGTCTCCTTATCTAAGGTCTCTAGATGGATTGAATTCTTTTTGTTGGGCTACCATTTACCAAAACCGAAATAGATGAGGATTCTATGCATACTCTAATCCATTCAATCCACTTACGACAAAAACCAAGTTTATCCATCATATAGAAGAGGAAATCCCAACTTATGGAATCGTAGGCTTTCTCATAATCTAACTTTATAATCATCCCACTCCCTTTCTTTCTTTTTAGCTCATCCACCACTTCGTTCGCTACAAGAACGATATCTAAGATTCCTCTTTGTGATAGGAAAGTAGATTGTAATACGTCAATCCCTTTATCAATAACTTTCTTAACTCTAATGGATAGAACTTTAGACAAAGTCTTATAGATACAACCTACTAAGGGAATGGGTCTATATTTATCTAAAACTTGAGGGTTATCAGATTTTGGTATCAATGTGATGAAAGAAGCATTGTAACCCCTTGGAATTGAACCCTCATTATGAAAGGATTGTATTGCAGCAATAACATCCTTTTTAAGGTTCTTCCAATGTTTCTTAATAGAGCTAAAAGATAATCTATGAGGGGCAGGACTTTTTCCACTCCCACATTCCCAAATGGCATTCTTAATCTCTATCTCCTCAAAAACAGAAGTTAAGAATGTATTATCAGAGTCCAATAAGCTTTTAAAAACAACATTATCTAACCTGACATTGGGATCCTCCAAAACAGACATCTTCTTCAAAAAGAAATTTGTAATCGATTCCCTAACCAACTTCAATTATTCCACCCAAGAACCAAGACTATTTACCCCTTTGATCTCATTTTTCAATTTATTTGAGGCACGAAAATATTTAATGTTTGAATTGCCTTGTTTGAACCATAAGGATCTTAACTTTTGTTGTAATAGGGATTCATTTCTATGATTTATAACTTGTAATTGGCTCAGGAGATCTCTACGTTCCATAATTTTATCGTCCTCGAGAGAGCTCTCATCATCCAATTGATCTAGAGACTGCAATCTATTTATGAGATCAAACTTAAGTATATCCGTATAACCAAACACCTCTTTATTCCAAACCTTCAAATCATTTTTTAACATCTTAAGTTTATCTTTTAGAACTTGTATTCTATTACCCTACACCAAATAATTTTCCCACTTGTTTTTATCAAAGTCAGCATAAGTCTTATCTTCATGCCATATTTCCAAAAAATTACACGATTTTGGTCCCAATCCACCTAATTTGATTTTAACACTAAGTCACAACCAAGCCAAAGTTACAGCCATTAGAAAGATATTAGAATTCTATCAATCCTACTTTTAATCTTGCCATTAGGTCTATAACATGTGAATTTTCTACCGCTACAAGAGATATCTACCAATTCAACACTTTCTATGAAATTATTGAACCCCTACATTTCTTTCTTATAACTTCCAGTGATATTAATACCCCTCCTTTCACCTTCCTTTCTAATGGCGTTAAAATCACTTAATATACACCAAGATTTACAATTTTCCGCTACTATCAAAGAAGCGAAAGAAACCTATTCTTTCACGGTAGTCAATGCTTCTTTCAAGGTGGTGGTTGATAGTAACTTTAAAATGAGAGACTACCACATCAGTTACACCTGATTCATACCTAAACCTTGTTAATGATAATTAATAATAATAGTAATAAGACATAGTCTCTCATTTTAATAAGAAATTAAATCTTAGTTATATAGTATAATTTCACTGGATATTTTTTTATTACATGTTTAAAAAACAAAACTATTTATTTGGTTGAAGAAGTCCCATATTAGAGTATCCATAGTTATGTGTGTTGGTGTAGGACGTAGGATGATGAATAATATGAAGCATCTGATGATGTAGGTAATGAATGTAGGGTAGAGTAGGGTGTTTAGGTCTCTATTCCTATAATGTGTCGCCAAGCAACGCGAGGTTCCCCAGTAGGAATGATACAATGTGGCAGCAAATATCTCAGACAATGGTTTTGCCTAATTTTCACAATAATATTGCTCCTCACTACAATGAGTAGCTATGTATATGTATGAACATGATGTTTCGTCACTCAAACAAAAAAATGGTGTACTAGCTACCTAGCTATCATTGAGTTGATTAGTCAATCCCAAACACCTCATCAAATCATCAAATGAATCTAATGCCAAAGAATCTGATTCATTTGGTTGGCCCCATGCAACTCTGAAACGTTATGATCATCTTCATCTGTACCATTTATTAACATGGATCATGCAATAGTACACCATCTTAACACTGTTTGCTTTGCTTCTCTAACACCATTTCATTAATGTCAAACTATGAAGCCAAAACAACAATTAGTGTCCAAGTATTCAGTTTTATTTTCTTCAAACTGCATTGTGAGAAATTCTTGTATACACACAATGCTCCGGTTATACTTGGCACAACAAGCCAATAATATAAATTCCTCTGTCACGTATGAATATTTCGTTTAACACGAAGTGATTTACATTCAATGCACAAAAGTTCAAAATGAAATTATGTTTAAAACATATTTCACTGTTTAGTAATTGTTATATCATATTGAAGATGTGACATCGACTATATATAAAAATATTTCATTGTATATAAGTGGGTACAAACCTCATGAGTCGATTTTATTAGGTTGAGTTAGGTTTAAAGTCCACATCGTAATATAATATCATATCTATTTAAAGTTTATATGTAATATAGTATCATATCTATTTAAAGTTTATATGTTCATTCTCAGTGTAAGGAAATGTGCCCCATAAACCAGTTTTATAGAATTGAGTTAGACTTAAAGTCAATATATCATGTTTTAATAATGTTACAGAAAATCAATTAGTTAAGATTTTTTCTATTGTTTAGAAAGTTTATTTGTACTGTGCGTTCTTATAATATTTTATCATCTAGAATACTTTATTTATTTTATTTTTACTGTGATTTTATATTATAGAGTGTTAATGTACATCACCCGAACACCTTCGGGGAAAAGTACCCTCATGCAATTTTCACCTAAGGACAAATAATCGGTTACATTATATTAATGTGAATTATTAACAGTAATTCCTAGTCGTTTTTAGTTAAAGTAAGCATTCAATAATATTAACTATTTCGAATATTAGAAAAGTAATTTGAATATTGAAGAACTTTTAGTTAAAATAAGCATTTAAAAATATTAACTATTTCGAATATTGAAAACTAATTTAAATATTGAAGAACTTCTTACGTATATACAATTCAATATATTTAACATATCAAGACCAAGAAACAAGACATTGAGATAAAAATCAAAGATTTGTCATGTCAAGACTTTTTCTATCCCTACAAGAACAAATATAAAGTTTTATTAATAATTATTTATAATTTTATTATTTTTTGAATTATAAATTATTTGTAATTGTCTTTTTAAGTTATTTGAACCTGCTGTTTTTACTCAAACTAGAGTATCAAAAGTTCTAGGTAGAGGAATACCTAAAGAAGTTGTGTCCTAGTTATGTCTACCTTAGAAATATTTTAAGGTTTAATGTGTCGCAACGATACATTTTCTTTTCTACAAGAAGTGTAGGAATTTGAGGGTAAGATGCCATAAACAAAAACATTACTCTTTTTCAAAATTTAAAATTTAAAAAGGTTTGAATTGAGACGGTGGTATATTTTTTTATGCAGATCTTTTTACTGTATCCTTCCATGGCTTTGAGTCATGTCCACCACCACCCTTTTTCTTCATTCGTCTCTATTTATTTACTTTTTTATTTTATTTATTTTAATTTCAATCCCACACTTTTCTTTTCTTTTTTTCTCTCTCTTTAATTTATTGGCTGCTGCAGAAGTGTGGAAGGCAGAGAGAATCCAGTCTGATCCATCCATGCACTCAATAGTCTGTCGCTAATTTTCCTAATGCAGTTAATTGACTGAGAAATCTCTTCTGGTTTTTAATTTTGGTACACAAAAAAATCAAATTCAACGCAGAGTGTTTTTTTAAGTGTCCAAATTCCTTTTATTCAATAACTCATATTGATTTAATTAATCGATTCCAAATTCTTTGCATCCTTTAGCTAAATGCCTAAATACACTTGCCTTTTACCTTTTTGAAAAGTGTCAATGCAAATTAGTATAAAATAACAGTAATAAATATTAAATAATTAAATGATGAAAGCAGAAGAAAACGAGGACAATCTTGATATTGGTCCTAGTGTTTGGAAAGTGTCACAATTCTGGTAGCTGTACCCATCAACTCATTAGTCCTGTTGTGTGTTGTCTTTCTTTCTGTATTACAAACATTGGATGCTTTCTCTTTAGAGAAGACGAAGAAGAGAATGTGTGAGGCTTCTTATGGCTGCCAGGTCTTCAACGTTGAAGATTTGAAACCTCTCTCTGACTCTTAGTACCCTTCTTAAATATTAATTATTAACACTGCATGGAAATTTAAACTAAACTAATTCTGATATATTTTAATTTTAATCTGCTCTCCATGCTTTCATTTGACTTGTGTATCTCTCTCTCTCTCTCTCAGTCTCTCGAATGATAAAATAATATATTTTTTGAACTGTACAAAACCAGGGTCTCTTATTTATAAGGCACAAGCACTACCCACCAAATCTTCATTCAGATCAGAAAGTGAGAGTTTGGATCCTCAGAGACAGATAGAGGTTTTTCAGAGAATACTCAAAAGAGAGAGAGATATGGGAAGAGCTCCATGTTGTGACAAGGCAAGTGTTAAGAAAGGGCCATGGTCACCAGAAGAAGACACAAAACTGAAGGAGTACATAGAGAAGCATGGAACTGGAGGGAATTGGATTGCTCTTCCTCAGAAAGCTGGTAAGTGAACAAATGTTATGATTTTATGGAAAAAAAATGCTTAAATGTGTTTCAGTGAGATCTCACATATATTTGTACACCCTCTTTCTAATGAGCAGTTTGATTCCAAAATATGTATATGAGCAGGTCTTAGAAGATGTGGGAAGAGTTGCAGATTGAGATGGCTCAACTATCTCAGGCCCAACATTAAGCATGGAGATTTCTCAGACGAGGAAGACAGAATAATTTGCAGCCTCTATGTTAATATTGGAAGCAGGTATAGTAGTTACTAACATTTAATGCAACCACACTATCAATAATGCTGAAAACAGTTATTTTTACCATTTCCTGACCAATCTAATCTGCAATCAATGACCTATATGTCCAGAATATTTTTATGTAACATCTTTTTCCTCTCTTCTTTTCACTTTAATCGCATCCACCACTGAGAAACACTGATTAAGTCTCTACCAGTCTAGCTAAAAGAGGTAAAATAAAAAGAAATGAGAGAAAAAGGGCAACACAAACTGGTCCCTTTTTTTAATCTTTTTTTCAGAAAACCGTGATTGTTGTTCATAATCTGCCTATAGTAAGACTTGGATAGCACTTCCTCATGCATGCCAAGTTTTGATCCGATACCACCATCCACTATGTCTAATTAAGATATTGAGTAAATATTTTTCCTTGGTGGAAACTTGATAACATAACCCACTAGAGTTGGTCTACTGTGAGATATTTGATCTGAGTCATTTGTACCAAATTTAAACTTTTAATATTGTGAAAAAGGAAAGAACAAAAAAATCTGAACTAGTTTTCATGTATTTATAAACAGGTGGTCAATTATAGCTGCTCAGTTACCAGGAAGGACCGACAATGATATCAAGAACTACTGGAACACCAAGTTGAAGAAAAAGCTCATGGGGTTGCTTCCTCTTTCCCATCACAGAAAACAACTTTCATTTCCATCCTCTACCCTTCAAAACCCTCCACCCTCTCCTTCGTCCCACCAACTGTACGGAGAGTACGGCACCTACATCCCAGTAACAACATCTTTCACAGGCATGGAACATCTTTCCCTTCCTTCAGCTAACTATGAAAGCACAACAACCTCGGTTTCTCAAACCTTTTACCAAAGCCAAGACTCCATGGCTAGCGTCAGTCCCATGCAATGCTATTACCCTATGAGTGACAGCATGCTCATGTTTGGAAGCGAAGGAAGTTGCAGTTCCTCCGATGGAAGCTGCACTCAGGGAAGAGAAATCAAGCTAGAAGAAATCGGGTACCACAGCTACAACCATAACTTGATGCTTAGTTACAACAATAACAACACTAACGATGGAGACAAGTCATGTGTCGGAGGGTGCTTCAGCCAAACGCAAACAGCGTTGGATTACGATCTTGAGGATATTAAGCAATTGATTAGTAGCAGCAGCAGCAGCTTCAATAATAATGTTGATGAAAACAAGACAGAAGAGAAGGCGATGTACTGCTGCTACTACTAGTGACTGCAACTGATGATGACTGACTACTGGTAAAAGATATGATGATGGGGAAGAAGGGGTATGTTGGTGTGGAAAAGATTCAGAATATTGATGACATTTCTGGGGCTCTGCGTTCTTTGATTAAATGAAACATTTCTTGTTTTGACAGTACATGGTAAAAGTTTCTTTATATTTTGTGCATATCTTCTCGGAAGTGGTGATCATGATTACGAAGACGATGATGTTAGATTTTTGTTGAGTACATATTTATAAATATCTTCTCTATATGCCAAAATTATTAAGTGATTCGATCTCTTTCTCTACTTACAAATCAGACATACTAGAAAATATTTAACATAGTTTAGTGTGTTAAGTAGTACTTGTTATAAATATTGATCATTATCTTCTCGGTTAATGTATTATGTATATGAGAAGTTGTGGTTTGTTATGTCAGAAACTGCATTATTGAGCTGAGCACTCCGTTGAAGAATCTTTTGCATAGTAGTAGCAAAGTCTTATTGAAGATGGCTACGTTAACAACGAAAACCTCAAATTTCTTAGCATTAATAATAATATGAAAGCGATCAAATATGGGCAAGAAGAGAAAAGAAAGACTATGAGGGTAGGAAAATTTTGTTGTCTTGTGTGGAAGTGCTGGAATTGTAACACTAACTTCAAATTATCCAATAAATTATTAGCCGTTTTGAAAAAGTTTCTTTTATTCACAGCGACGACAAGAAAGGCAGCAAAAACCATGAAACTTATTTCCTACATGGTTCCTGCGAAACAGAAGCCATTGTTGACAAAATTTAATGTATTAGAAACATGCTCATTCTTTTCTTTCTTGAGATTTTATAAAAATAGTTGCAGAACACGTGTACATACTATATTGTTATAAAGACTTTTTATACTGTTGGTTCATTATAAATTGCTATATACCATAAGTTTCTTTTGACTTTTATAACAATTCATTTCATAGTTATATTATATCCAGTATTATACGGACAAAGAATATAAATTATCTCTTAGTTATGCTTATTTTGAATACTTTAACCTGTATTTTTAAATTCTATCAAAACTGTGTGTAAATAATATAGATATAGTTTTCTCTTAATTTAAAAAAAAATGTACTTTCATTTCATTATTCAATTATTGCACTTTTAATCTCTATCATTTGTATCAGTTTTAATTTAGTTCTTACAAAAGGATTACTAATTAGTTTTCTTATATATGCTTATTTTAAAAAGTTTCAATACCATCTATTATTATATATATCATATAATTTTCTGCATAAATTTTAAAACATTAAAACATATGGACCAAATCTAATAAAGATTATAAACAATATATTTTTCGTCCGTGATGGTTTTTTGTTCATTTTTACGTTAACTTTATGTTTATTTTATGATACTATAATGGCAATAGATGACAGGTGCCAAATTAAAAACGATATAAGGAACCTGATTGGAAATACTTTTATAAAGACTTTATATTATTAGAATGAAATATTCATTAACTTTATATTAATAAGTCTAGTTAACCATGTTTCCCAATATATCTCTTTTCTTAATCACGTTTTTTTCCTTTATAAAGCTTAAATTTCATATATTAATTACAAGACGTTGCACTCAACCCAACCTTAATAATACCTTTCGGTAAAAGATTTTAAAATAAAAGTAAATTGCAACTTACATAAGGATTTTTTTTTTCATTTTATTTTGCCAATGAGATTTATCTGAGTGATTGGTTTTATTATTTTGTAATATAATTAAAATAATATCAAGAATCAACGGTCAAACTAAAGAAAAATTGAGATAATATATAGTGGAACAAAAATAACGTATTAAATTGAAATGGACCCCATGCACATGAACCCTCCCCTAGCTGTTGCTATTCCTTTTGATTTTAATTTAGAAAAAAAAGGAAGATTAATAAAATAACAAAATCACTCTCCACAAAAGTACTTATATATTTATATCATATTATCATCTTTATAGGTTATCTATCGCTCTCAGCGTATAGTATAATATACCATAAATGATATTTGTAAAAGCACTTTGAAGAAAAAAAGATAATGTTTTTCTAAGAGAGCCCTACGTATACGCCAGTTCTAGCGAAGGGTTTGTGTTTAGAAACAAGACAACTCCAAGAGATTAAGGATCAGTTAGAATTTTTTTTAATTAATTAACATATTTTTCTATTCACAACTCATACTAATGTGCAATCATTCTTAAGTTAATGAATAGAGTTTTTAACAACTTGTTATTAGAAGTTTGTTTAAAGTTAAAAGAATAAGTTGTTCGTGTATAAAATAACTTAGTGAACTTTTTAGAAGTTTTAAAAGAAAATAGAACTTGACTTAATTATGGTTGTAATTCTGATAAGATGTTTTATTGTTTCAGCTTCTTATATTTTGAAAAGCTTGTGACAAATAAAAACCAAAATAAGGTTTTCTTAGAATGCTGATAAAAAAAGGTTTTCTTAGAATGCTGATAAAAAAAGGTTTTCTTAAAATGATTATGATTATTTAACAAAAGAAAAAAAAACTACCTCTAAGTTTTTTTTTTAAATAAAAGTTTTCATGTTATACATTACTATCTAACTTAACATTACTATCTAACTTGATTTCTCAGTTATGTTGACATATCAAATTATTAAAATATTACTAAAAAAGAAATATAAAAATATGTGGACTAGACTAAAACTCATATGTTTTTTTATCAGTAATAATAAATAAATAAATAGAATCATTTCAGAGATGATTCAACCCGTATACATAACAAGACACTATAACATATTTCACCATCGCACCCACTCCCAAATGAGGAAAATAGCCACCAACAAGTATTGACAAACCAAAAACCACCAAAGCCACAAAAGGGGTAAACAGGATAACCCAACAAACAAACAATATAAAAGCTTCCTACAGAAAATCCAACCCAGACTCAAACAATTAACACTCAGACAACCTACCAAATGATACATATATCAATTTAATGAAATATTATTTTATAAACTAATTTTTTTATATCTAAAATAATTTATATTATTAAAAAATTATAAAATAACTTTTAAATTGATATTTTAATATTAGTTACCAAAAATTTTAACTATTAACTATTTTAATTCTAAATTAATTAATAATTTATAATTAAAAGTTAATTTAAAATTTAAAAGAGTTAGTAGCTAAACACTAAAATTAAATATCAATTTAAAAACTATTTTACTATTAATAATAAAATTTATTTTAAATAATAATATTATTTTAATTTATAAAATAATATATAAATGGATTAATTAATTATTATTTTTTCTTTAAATTAACTATTATTTAATGATTTTTTTATGTATAATTACATTTTCATATAGTTTATTTATTTTTTGAGTTATCCCAACAACTAAAAGGCTATACTGATTTTGTTCTTATTTTTGTATAATCTAAAAAGAACATATTCTATATTTCAGTTCACTCTATTTTTTGTATCTCTTTGTACAGAAATGACAATGACAGGAATATGTTGGGTTGTTCCAAAGGCATTGGGGATTGCAGAGAAGAGGAACAGGAACAGGAACAGCATAAGATGGTGTAAGCGACAAAAGAAGTTGATGCAAGACATAAGACATTTAACATTAACAGTAACAGGTTGTGTGGTGGAATCACCATTGGGAAGCCAATCGAAAAGGTTCCAAAAAAACATGATCTCCAAGATTTGTGTCAGACTTTTCACTTCCTCTATTTTCAAATCAGATACACAGTACTCACACTAATGCACTTTACAATCCATTCTCTTCTCACCTTTTTTTATTACCCATCACACTATTATTCTCTCTAATTTCTAAATCTTTAAACATAAACTACACACTTCAATTAAGTAACATATTTACGCGAGGAGTTCGGGAGAGTGGTTTGAATTTCAGTGATAAGAGTTGTGAAAGTATAGAAACAATGTAATCTTGAATACTGGTGTGGTTGACGTTTCAGAAGTTTTTACCTTAATTTAACTAAAGGTTTGGTTGTGGGTCTGTCAAGTCTCATACTACATTTTTCTTATTTTCTGACTGATGTATTGATCCTCTAGTCTAGTCTGTATGAGGATGATTTTTTTCATGTCTTTTTTAGGGATTTGTTCATTTCGGTTGGATTTCAAAATTCAGTTAGTGAGTTGGCTTGAGTTTTTTTTTTATACAGGTTTAACCAACCTTAAAGTGGTTCACATTTATTGATTTTTTTATTACCAATTAAAAAACATATTTCAAAAAAATAAAAATAAAAATTGATAAATCAAATTAAATTTAAAGATATTTAACTCAAAAAAAATTATAAAAGACTAAGTGAAATAATATTTTTTCATATAATATTTTTATTTATCCAAATACCCCATTTCCCATTTTATTTATCACAATATACTAATTACTGAACCAATTTCTCGCCATTTTAAGTTAAATTTACTTTTGTCGAGAGAATTGTTGACTCAGAGACCGATTTCTCAATTGATTTTTTAATTTTCTTTCATTTGTTTTTAAATTATTTTAGATTTAGTTAAAACTTAATTAATTTCTATATTTTCAAATATTAATTAAAACCAAAATGATTTTGAAAAAAATAGAACAGAATTAAAAGAAAATCAATTGATGGATCGAATAAACAATTTCTCACTTGCAAAGTTAAAAAATTTAACATAAGACGGTGAGAAATTGAGGGTAACCAATTTTTCACCCTACATAGTAATTAATATATTTTAGTAAATAAAGTGAGAGATGGATTATTTGTATAAATAAAAAATAAAACAATAAATTTTACTATTTTTAAAATTATTTTATTTTTCTTCTCTACATACGATTAATTTCTTTCACCATTTTCAATCACTTTTAATCATCTTAAAAGATGATTTTACATACCTATACTCCATTTAAATTTTTATTATTATTTTATACTAATTATATGAGAAAGATATATTTTGTGCTTCTATTTTTTTTACAAAATTAAAAAAGAATGATGGTGTTACATTATGTTGTGTTATTGAAAATAATTAGTATCTTAAAGTAGGGAAAGCACAGGTTATTACATCTATCTGTTTTTTTTTATGCTATCTTATTTTAATGATCAGTTAAAATTTAATATATATATATATATATATTAATGTTAATTTTTTGTATTTATTTAAATGAAAATATATGGACTATTATTTTATATATTTAACCTGTAGTCTATATTTAAATGAAAACCATATTGAAGAATTAATATAAATTATATATTTATATTAAAGAGAAAAATAAATTAATGTAACTTATATTATTAAGTAGAAATGTAATAGGGCTTTTTTTCTTTTGTTATACATAATAATAATAATAATAATAATTTTAGTGGAATAGTAGTTTTTCTTTACTATTTTTCATTTTTATTGTTACATAAATAATAAAATGATAGTTTTGTGATTTGAAATGTTAATTTTTTTTAAAAAATATATAATTAATAATAAAATAGGAATATAAGCAATGTATATCAACTGAGGAAATTCCTATAGTATATTGTTGTAGATAATATAATTTTGAGGTTGAATATTGTAACATTTTATTTGAGTTTTACATCCATAATAAACTATACGCACATAAACCACTAATAAATCATGATAATATGTGTAAATATTTAATTTCTCTCACATTTTCACTATAAAACTTAGTAAATGATGTTTACATTTACGTTGTTAGCTTCTTTTTTTCTTAGAATAAGAATTTAACTTTTATTTTATTCTTTAAAGAGAAATGAATTACCATCCACTTATATAATTAATTTTTAAAAAACTTCGGAAAACTTGTTTTTAACGTAAAAGCAACGGACAAAAGAAAGAAAAAATTTAATTGAAAATATAATACATTATATGACTCTTTAAAATGAACTAAAAACTCAAATTAAATTTTAGTATTTAAAAAAAAAAATCTTCTATTTCTGTATCTAAAAAAATATGTTAAAAATTAAGGATAGATCCTAGCATTATAAAATCCTTTTAAATCGCGTCTACCATAATTCATTTTTTATTGGAAAATAAATAATATTTAAAGTGAAAATAAATCATAATAAACAGGATACTCGTAACTTTTTTTATTAACAATTATTCTAATTATGTCTTTAACTAACTTTTAGTACTTTCCTAAAGAAAGTAACTTTTAATACTATTTAACTCTATTTAAAGCATATTTTTACTTATTATAACATTTTAAATAGTAATGGTCATATTCCTATTTATCTTTTTTTTATTAACATTATAAACAAAAACATAGTTGATGTAAGATAAACTACATAATTACATTCCTATGAGTTATGTTCATAACTTATTATGCTATTCAATATTTTTATTAGATAATAGATAATTTTATTTTAAGATCAAACCTTTACCTTAAAAGCCCATTCGTAGAGAATAATTTATAATGATGTGCCGACATACATTAAAATCAATTATATATATATAAATTATTATTTTTTATATATCTAATCCAAGGAAATATTTTCTTCAAAATTTATATATTTTTCCTTAAAATATAAAGTCAAAATGTACGACCAATCAATAATGTGATATAGTAGCTAATTGTGTAGGGTACTCCTCTAAAGAATCTGAAGGAATGACCGTACGAACACGCCACTCCCTCCATAGATGGGTCCAGTAAATACAAAATAAAATGGCTTAGAGATGTTATATTTATTGCTCATATAATTAAATTAAAATATTATTAAATAAAATTGAATGAGATTTATTTCAAATAAATAATTTATAATTTATTTTAACAAAGTTATTAGACTTTCCCCTATTAAATTATTATCAAACCTCATAAACATTCACATGAATTATTAGTTAATAAGTGATATCACTAAGTTAGAATATAACATTTTTTTTTCTAAACAATAATTCATTTATCTAACCTACTATCATTGTATAAAATTGCGGATTCACATGTGTTAGAAGTTTTTGCTTCGGCGCAAGTAAGAGATTGATCTTGAATTTTTGCAAAGTCTCACTTAGCTTATTTTTCCTATCCTAGTTGGGTTTTGGATCATTTAACTTGTATGTGGCTGACTCTTTAAGTTAGTCAACGTTTGGTTTGACTGGTTCTTAGTCCAGTTGTTATGAGTGTCTAGTTAAGAGAATGATTTTGTGTATTCCTGTAAAAGGATTAGATCACTTCTGAAGTGATTCTTATTTTATTTTATTTTTATTGTTGATAAAAAAAATATTGACACGATGTAATTTTGCGACTTCATTAAAATATTAAAGATCAATCATCATATTAGATATTATCTACTTTGAAAATTAATATTCTTTTAAAACATTAAAAAGTATATAAATTATTCTTATCACTAAAACAATATGAAAATCACATTTTGTTAAATCAAATTTAGAGAATAATAAAAATAAAGTATCATTCACGTACTACTTTTCTTATCTTACCATACACTTCATATATCAGAACATAACATAATAGGCATTCCATTTTCCATTTTTTTTTTATTTTTAAGATAATTTTTTTTTACAATAGTATTAAATAGCTACTGTAAATTAGAGAGGCTTAATTAACATTGTTTTGATTTTTTTTTGTGGGAACATGAGACTCATAACACTAAAACTGAAATTCAACGTGTGAAGCGTAGATTCAACGAGGATATACTAAAGTAATTAACATATTCCATGTAATGTATTAAATGAATTATAATTAGTAATGAATTATTAAGAAGTTTTGAGTTGTGAAGCAAAGGAAAAGGATTTGCCTAACCTTGGAGGTGGTGGACTCTGATTGACTGATGTGAATTATTTTAGTTTTGTTTTGGTGATTGGAGATGTTTGAGTTTGGTTGATGGAATATTTTCCACAAAGAACACATTGAATAACGACCTAAGTGGAAAATGAGGAAAAGCCAGACTGTGTAATGAAAACGAAGACATTCAAATGTAATTACGTATGTTCATACGCATTGGTTAAAAAGCAAACCAAACATATTTTGACTAACTAATCGTTTCATATTTCTGTCATCATCACTTCCAACAAGTCTACCATATTAATGCCTTCTCTTATTCAATATTGGATTATAGAACACACACACTATGTTGCCTCCATTCTTTCCTTCACTACAATTCACCTATATATTAAATATTGCATCTATTGTTTGAGGCTAAACTCAAATCTTAGCCCAATAACACCTCATTCTTCTTAAAATATTAAAAATATCCTTTTATTCTATTAATTTTTTTATTATTTTGAAATGAGTAATTTAAAAAAAATTATAAAATTAGAAAGGTATTTCTGGATTGATAAATATCTTCTAGAATGAGTTTCTTTAAAAAAAATAGATTATGGATTATGGTATTTATGGATTACAAAATCTAAAAAGAATTTCAGAAATAAATTTTGAATTTAATAATCTAGAATATATTTTTTAAAGAAAAAATATATTTCGGATTACAAAATCCAGAAGATATTTTGGATTTGGAAATACCTTTCGTATTGTATACTCCAAAAAATATATATAGGAAAAATACATTTTCAAATTGCATTATAAGAAAATCATGAAATAGAAATCAATTTTTAGATACAAAAAATAATTAGTTGATATAGTGACTAAATTAGAGACCATTTTAGAGACTAAAAATATTTTGGTTTCTAAATTAGTTTATATTGTTAAATGGTGTTGTGAGTGTAATTTGGAGACATAGGAACTTGGTGACCTTCGACAGGAGCGTGGTAGATGCGCTCGAGGTATTTGCACTAGTACAGGTCAATGTTTGGTCTTGGATTTTTGCAAAGTCCTGTTGTAATTTCTTTATGTACCTCAACTGGGTTTTGAACCCAGTGGATTGTATGAGGCTGGTTGTTTAATGCTTTCTTGAGTTGCTTTGGTTGTTCCTTATTTAAGTTGGAAGGTGTTCCTTGGTTGAAGGTTGGTAAGGCGTTAGCTCTTTATGTATAAGGGTTGGACCACCCCTGAAGTGATTCCCATTTATTTATTTTTATTGCTGATAAAAAAAATTATTGTTAAATGATTTCTAAATTGGTATTTAATTAGCAACCAAGATTTTTACTACCAATTATTTAGAATTGGTAACAAAAACCTTGGTTGTTAATTCGACATCAATTTATAAATCATTTAACAATAATAAAAACTAATTTAGAAACCAAAAATATTTGTAATCTGGTCTCTAATTGAGTCACTATAACAACTAATTATTTTTTTGTGTCTAAAAATTTATTTCTATTTCATGATTTTGTTGTAATGTTGTAGAATCTAGAATGTGTTTTTTTAAGAACAAAATGACCTTTTTGTCCAGAAAAAATTAAAGAGGTGAAAAAAGAAACAGTCAACAAAAAGTCAATCATGTTGAGGTAACTATGATATAATCATCATTATAGAGAATTTATTTTCAAACTCACTTAAGATGAAGTTTAAATTACTCTAATATAATTTTAAGAATGTTAAAAATAAGTTACTCAAAAGTTGCAGCCAACAATTGAGAGCACAGTAGTTGTGCAACCATAGTATTCTCAATTGTCTTTAATGATCAAACAACATGCCAGCAGCCACCAGCTTCCATACAGAAGCATGGATTTGTTCTTGAGTGTTGTGGTTTCAATTTTACATAGCATTATGATTATGTTACATTAATTAATTAGACAACCTACCAGAATTACTACGTGTCTATGACCAAACCCCATCTCTTGCTCTTCATAGTCAAACATAACAAGATGAGAAAGGTTATTCAACAAATTAGAAGCATTATTTGGATAACATCATGTATAAGAATTTGATCTCCTTTTTATCCAATAAGACAAACAACACTTTAAATATATCTAGTGAATAGTCGTGGAAGCAAATAAGTACTTACATCCATGTTAATGACATGAAAACTAGCATGAACAGTAAATAGTGTAAACAAAAGTAATTACATACATATCAATGACATGAAAACTGTCACCAGAATGACAAGAAAAAACTCAACATGTTCAGTTCATCTGCATTCTCTGTGTACTGCACAGAAATTGAAAAGGAATGCAAACTCACTTATAGTTAGTGACGAGCATCCCCTCATGTGAAGTATAACAGCTTAAACAGCTAAAGGTAGAAGGTACAAGGTAGAAGTGTTTTAATTCTTTTTCTAAAAGAAATGGTTAAACATGTGTATAACTGAGGAGAAGAAATAAATCTGAGTTGGTTATGACTTATGATTCATGACATGATTGATTATATATATCACTTTATAATTTTTCTCATTGACTCTAAATCTTAGTCTCAAAAACCATTTGTAGCTAGACATGTAATATTTGTGAATATATAAAACCAGACCAATGCAATGTGTTACTACTAGACACAAGTTCGAGTCTAGATAGTGTCTCATTCTGATTGAATTCTGTTCGTTTTGGTGAATGTCAATTCTATTTTCAAGCACCAACGAATAAATAAATAACCAACACACAAAAATTGTTGCATCTTAAAGGACAACTTACGACATGCCCAAGATACGAGAATAAAAATCAAGGCTCACTTTGGGGTCCTTAATTCGATACATCTACAGGTTAAACAACAGTTAAAAAGACAAAATGAAACACCAGAAACAAAGAGCAACAGTAATATGATGATAATAATAATAATAATAAATTAAAAATAATAGCTAACAGTTTGTTTCATGAAGTAACCTTAGTAGCATGGTGAGGAGTTGCATGGAGACTGGGGTTGTTGGAAGGTGATTCCTTGGGTTCCACAGCTATTGTAACATTCTGAATTTATTCAGTTTGTGTCACACAAGTCTTGTTCTGAGTGTAATTGATATTTATGTGAATGGTTGAGAGAGAAAGAACGTATCCTTACCTTGTGATCTTGAAGTAGGTAAGATGAGACTTGGGGACAGATGACATGTTACCTTACCTATGGATGCACAGACAAGATGATGAATGTTATGTGCATAATTAACTACATTAGAACAATCTTACAAACTACATTGGATGAAACTATTATCAACCTTATTATTACCATAAAAACTCCCTAATTAATGTGGTAATGTGAAATTAGTTATATGAAAAATGTTTCAGAATAAATTAATTAGAATAAAATAATTTTGGAGATGAAAAGTTAGTTGTTATATTATAACTAAATTAAATACCAATTTAAAAATTATTTATCAATAATTTTTTTAATCCTTAAAATAATATTTAATTTAATCAATATAATAACTAATTATTAAGGTTAAGTTTCCACTCACTTATAAGTATATTTTAAATTAACTTAATTTCTAATCGATGTTACATGTTTAATACACACCTCGCATCAATCAATGCATGTTAATCAATGCATGTTGATCTCATATTCATCTTATATATAAAACTAAATATTTGTGAATAGAGATTACACAATAAAGCAAACTTAATTAAGATAAACTATGATATCATATTAAAAATAATTCAAACTTGAATCATCTTTATCTTCGTAAAATGGGTTTGTAAAATATCATTTATATATTATATACTGAAATAATATTTAATATTATGGATTCCAACAATTATATAATTAGGTTATATATTCCGGTTAGAATGTATTTATTTTATATGAAATCATATAAAATTACCCAAATCAATTATAGTGGGTTTTTTTCTAAACTGGATTGAGTGCAAGTCATTTAAACTCCTATTGGAAAAATATTGCAGTGGCACTTGCACATTCAAGGAGTTGTAATGTCAACCGTGGCAGCTTCTTTCCCCTTTTTGTTCGATTTGGCAAATGTACATATTTTTTTTTCAATTAAGACTAGAAATCCATGTGGCGTGTCCAAGTGACAGTGGTCTTTGTGAGTTCTTAATTTATAAAGGTAATTTTTCATGCAAATGTCTTAGGTTGAAAGATCAATACTTTTATAATTAAGGTTGAAAAATATGTATTCATTCCTAAGACAGATTTTCATGTCAAAATTGAGAGAATGGAGAGGTGTGGTGTGAAGTTATGAGAGAATTAGGGTATTTAATTTTTTTATAAAGGGTAGAACTGACTTTGCACATTTCATATGAAGGAGTAGGGAGACGAATGGAGGTGCAGAGCCTAAATGAAGGTGCATTTTTCACACTGTAGAATAACTGATAGCATTGTATCTGTAAGCGTCAAAATTGAGGCGACCCAACAGATTGAACCAGTAGCTCAACTGAACCAAGTTAGGCTTAGTAAAGTTTGCAACTCTCCATGGACTGTTTCTTCCTGCACCTCCATACTTTCTTCTCTTACCTCCATAAATTTTCGAATTTCCAAAAAATACTCCTATAAAATATTTCAGATTATGTAATCGAAAGTCATTTTTCAAATTTGTAATTAGCTTCCAGATTACATAATCCAGAAGCCTTTTTTCATATGCATGATTACTTTCTGGGTTACATAATCCGGAAGTCTTATTTAGACTCCGGATTATGTAATCCAGAAGTCTTTTTTCAAATGAGTTCCCGGATTACATAATCCAGAAGGTGCAGGAAGAAACAGTCCTCTCCATGACTGCAGAAAAGACACCAATCCTCATATGACCCACGCCACAAAGTTGCCCTTCTAATCAATACTAAGCTCAAACTTACTTCCTCTTACTCATATAGCAGTGTCAGTGTTAGGATGTTTACATACCAAACTTTTATTTTTGAAGGGTGCACTAAGCAATTGTCAATTTGTGGTTACCAAATTGAACACAGATGAGTTGCCCAAATCTTAGCACAACACTTGAAAGGACCCAATTGCAGAATATATACAAAACCAATGAGAGGCCTATGTAGGTTGCGCAGTATAACGAGTCCCCGCATTTATGGTCTAGTAAGAGGACGTCATGCATAATTACAGGAAGGCACCATTCTCGCACATTATTACTTTTCTAAAAAGTATACCCGTATCACACATCCATTGCAATAGTAGAATCAAGTGACCAACAATCCTTATTTATTCTGGTCTCACAACATTATTCATTCTTGAAGGGTAGCTTAAAAAATACTACATACTCTTTAGGAGCAAAGACCCAGTTAAATTCGGTGGAGATATGAAAATGTATCACAGAAGAGCCGGGCCTGCAACAACAATCACAAGATTTCATATAAAAAACATGGGACAACCCTTTGCACTAAACAAAGAGAGAAGACATAACAAATCGTATTCCGTAAAGAAACCCTCGGACGATGCCAGCATTCAGCTCCAACCAACCTTACCAAAGAGTTGCAAACAAGGCTTGCACGGAAAATAAAGGCAAGGAAATAGAAAAACAGAGTATCTACCTGAAGGAGTTATCTTAAGCCTAAGAAGCAGTTTGTGTTACACTTCCTATTGTTTTTTGATCGAAGATTTCAATCCAATATCCATCAGGATCCTTGATAAATGCTATACCTTTCATTTTCCCTGCAGAAATTAATTAAAAAAAATAAAGAAAACTTGACAGTGATATTTGAAGCAGCAGTAATGCTAGGAAAAATCTCTGACGTGATCAGCAAAATTCGGACATCTATACCAACATTCAACATCTATGCATCACGAAGCTATTAAAAAATTGCAGCCAATAATTGTCAGCCCAACTGCTAGATGGCTGTGCAAGTAAAGTATGATCAAATTTCTTTAATCATTATACTACCACAAGCATCAGATGACAGTAGCACCAGCATCCATACAGAAGCCAAGTTTTGGTGTATGGTGGTGGTTTCAACTGTTACAAGTATTGCAATTATGTTATATATAGATTAATTAGACAACCTACCAGAATTACTACATGCCTATGACCGTACCCCATCTCTTGCACCTAGATGAAAGAAACCTAAACTGAACATGTTTCGTCCTAAACAAAAACTTTCTTCTCTCGATGGGAAAAGAAGAGGAAGGTATATATACTAGGAGAAAATTAATATAATAAAGAGCAGTTAGGGAAATTAGGGCGATTATATAAGTTTTGGAATTCTGAACCTGTGGACAACAATCAGATTTTATTCTTATTGATCAACTGAATCACTCAGTTGTGAGGAGATAGTCTCTTTGGACAGCCTAGCCACACAATAATTCTTATTCCCTGCGGTTTATCTTTTGTGATGCTGTACAATTGTCCTTTCTGTTCACCAATAAGGTGACCCATAATGCATCCAGCAGCTCCAAGGTGGCTTCAAAACACGGGATGTATTGGGGTGATGACAATGAGACTCTGACACAGGGCAGAACAGTGTGTTGGTGCACGAACAGTAGCACTTAAAGAGGACAGATTATCATGGATACAAAGCTGGTGGGAGGGTTCCCAGCCATGGTCAGATCAAATAGGGTGGATGCAAAGGCAGACAAGTTTTAGTATTTTTAAGGAGCAGCAGCAGAATAGCTCGACCTCGCCTTCACCAGCATGATGAAGTCACAGTGCATTCGTTTCACTTGCTGTGCCGAAAGACCGAAGATTTTTCCTGGTCCTACCACTTTAACAGGCTGAAGGAGTTTTTCAACCAAGGCAAGGAAAGTTATTCAACAAATCAAACGCATTTTTGGGATGATAATTACTTTCAATTCCAAGTAACTCCAAACCTGAATGACAAGTTGACAATTACAAAGTCCTGTACTGTACCTAGCCTATTCAATTGAAACCCAAGCTTTTAAGATTAAATTTTACCTCCAATATTCTAACCATTTTAATATTTCACAGTCAAGTTATCCATTCACATCTTTAGAATTAAACATAGATGTCATCAAGCACATGAATAACACAGACCTCAAAAAAATATATTAATCAATTTTTCTGTATGGAACAAAAGCAATTCATGTTGTCCTGTATGTACAACAGACATAAAACACAAACAATTCATAGCTGATAAAAATGACAATGATATATTCGAAAATGTACATGGGAACCACCAGAAAGCTAGAATGAATTGAAAACTAAAGAAAAACTGTTACCATCATCTGGTTTCTTAACAAACTCAACTCCCAGATTCTGAAATCTTTCACATGCCTTTACTGTGTCATCAACAGTTATGCCAATGTGTCCTGTAATCAGAAAGACAACTTACTATTCCAATTCAATACCCTATTTATCCAATAAAACAAAAAGTACTTTAAATAAATATAGTAAATGGCCATGCAAATAAATAATCGCTTACAGCCATGTTAATGACATGAAAACTAGCATAAATATAGCCAGTAAATAGCAGCTAAAAATAATACTTACAGACATGTCAATGACTTGAAAACTAGGTCACCAAAGTGACCCGGAAAGTTTAACTTTTTCAGTCCATCTGAATTTTTTTGGGGTACTGCACAGGAACTAAAAAGGAATGCAAACTTACATCTAATCGCAATGATGAACATCCCCTCAAACAATAACAGCTTAAACAGCTAGTAGGTACTAGGAAGGCATGTTGAAATTAAAAATAAAAAATAAAAGTAACACATGTAACGTGTAACTTAGGATAAAAAATAAATCTGACTCAGGTAACTCAAGACTCGTGACATGTGATTTTGTTTTATGAGCCTTTTGGTTAAATAGTGTTCTCCACTTATTATAGTTTAAAATTGTGATATTGAACACTCTACATCACTAGTATATTAGATGAGATTTTTCATTGTGCCTCTGAATCTTATGGTTCAATGCAATTAATAGTTAACTAAAAATTAGCTTGACAATTCCCTATTTGAATGATTATTTGATAACCTATAATTTAAAAAGAATGCAAATCATATTACTCAAAACAAATTCCGGACATAGAACCTAAATATTACATGATTGCTATTGACTTGGGTTCTAGTCAAGAAGAATGTCTCTCAACTAGAGCATTTAGTTTAGCCAGAAACGGTGATTCCCAATCCAATTGTTGTTTTGTCTTGATCAGGCATCTTCTTTCTCTTATATACACTAGTGTTCCTCCCCCCTCTTCCTTTTTTTTTTTTTTATCAGCCCCCTCTTCCTTGTACATGGTCTTAATCTGAGCTATATTTCCAAATTAATTATAATCCTGCATATCCAGTCAATATCCATAATTAACGCTCTCCCCTCTTTATAAGAAGTAAATGAAATTATTTTCATTAACTCCAAATATCGGCATTAAGACCGTTTTGCCACATGATTTGGCTCGGTCCATGATCTCATGGTCCTCTCTCCTCGCATGTAAGCCAATGAGGCTAATAAGTCCATAATCATTAACTACAAAGATCGCCATTGAGACCATTTCACCACATGAATGGGATCGGCCCATGACCTCACAACTTGATATGATGTGACGTATTACAATGTGATAATAAGACCATAAAACCAAGAGAACTAACCCTTCTTTATACTAATCATAATCCCAATTAAAAAGGAAAACAAAATCATGAGATATGGTAATATAGTCTCCAATCCTAATAGATAGTGAGGAAATGCAAACACTAACAACCTATGATATTCAAAGGTATGCTAAAGATAACATTGAATATTTTCACATGATCTAACATTTCAAAAAATGAAGACCAACGAAATTCATCATTTGATGAAATCAAAGTCTCTGTTGACATTTTTAAAAGAACCAACAACTCTGCTAAAGTGCACGAGAATTATTTTAACAAAAGGTATTCACAACTCTTTATGCATGAAACATGTTATCTCTAAGCATCATATAAGAACCTAAATTTTGCAACTTTACAAGGGGCGAGAATAATAGTCAGCAATTCAGCTTTTTTTTAGATAACAAACTGTAACCAGCAAATCAAGAAAATAACAAGGCTTTATAGTCACAATCTGCACCAAGGAAATTACCAAATTAAATTAAATGAAATATCACTCATACCAAAGCCACGAGGTTCAGAATTGCCATTATGGTACCCTTTGAACTCTGGATCACTTTCAGTACCCCAATTACTGTACATTATGTGATTGTTAGATAAGGGACGCTGGGATAAAGAAATATAACAAGTGTATATTCCTTACTGTGTCAGTTCAATTGTAGCCTTCTGAGAAAAGGTCCAAACCGTTTTATCAACTGGATTACTTGGAGCTTTTGACGTATCCTAAACAACAACAAATGTAAGAAAAATATCAAGGGCTTATCCACAAAAATTAGAAAAAACTGTGTATATGTGTATATGAGCTTAGAGAAAGTTGACATTATGAACTATTTCGAGAAGATGTAATACTGCCATCACAGTACATACATGATCCACATCTAGTAATCCAATTCAGGACTAAATTTTCACCCACAAATAGGCACAAAAATATATGTAATACCTCGTAGCCCAAAAAGTACAGGCTGAACTTCATCTCCGGAAAATCCAGCCTCTTAAGCAAACTACACCAACCAACAAACTGTCATCAGCATTCATAGCATTGACAACCGAAGAAAAATTTGAAAATAAAAAGAATCCGGACATAAACACATAATATTTGTGAATATAAAAACAGACCAAGGCAATTCGTTACACAACACACAATATATTAGTTCAAATTTAATTTTAATAAAGTGTCAGTACAAAGACCTTTGTGGTGCCAATTAATAAAAAAGATAGATATGACTTTTAAAATAGTTATTATAAAAGGTAAAAATCAACATTATTTTCACTTCGAATTCACTCTTATTTTCTATGATTTCTATTTCTATTCTCTATCTATTTTTATTTCCTCCATCATTCAATGGGAAGGCTAATGTCACTCTTAGACTTGATGATAGTTTCTCATTCTAATAAAACCCTATTAGATTTGCGAGTAAATATCCAAATTGGTCCATGAGAGTGATCTGGTAAATAGGTCTCTTATTAAAATTTTCATATAAAAAGATCCTTGAAAAATTGTTTGCATACAAGTCCTTCCATATCAAATATAAAGAAAATTTGGTATTTGTATAACAAGTACCCTTAAAGGACTTATATGCAATAAAATGGATTTTTTCAATTACCCATCTACATGTAAATTTTAATCAGAGACCTATCAAATTATAGAACAATTTGGGTATTTCCTCTTAGTTTGATGGAAGGTCATGTTCATTTTCAAGCACTAACAAAGAATAAATAAATAACCAGTTCATTTTCAAACACTAACAAAGAATAAATAAATAACCAACATAAGAAAAGGTTGTATCTAAAAGAGAAAACTTACGACATGCCCAAGACGCGAGAATAGAAATCAAGGCTCACTTTGGGGTCCTTGATTCGAAACATCTGCAATTGAAATCACAGTTAAGAAGTCAAAATGGAACCCATGAAACAAAATAATAATAATAATAATAATGATGCATAACGATAAAAAAACGGCTCACAGTTTGTTGCATGATGTAACCCTTGGTAGCTTCGTCGGGAGTTGCATGCAGACCAGGGTTGTTGGCAGGCGATTCCTTGGGTTCCGCAGCCATTGAGAAGAATCGTAATCGATTCGGTTTCTGCAAAAAAAAGAGTGTGAGCCATATAAGCATAGGACAGAAGTGAGGCATTGATTGAAAGTAGGGATTTGGAACCTTGGTTTTGGGGGTAAGAGAGAAGTAGGATGGGATTGAAAAATGTGATAGGAGGGGTTGGGAATTGGCGATGAATCGGAGACGAGAAAGGCGATGTATAGAAGCTGAGGTTGCCATTTGTTGATTTGGTATTTATATGAATAATTGAGATAGAGAGAAAGAACTCACCTTTACCTTGAGAAGTTGAAGTAGATGAAGATGAAACTGATACAGAGACACAGGATTACGAACACCCTTCTTCTTGTGGTTATGTTATTAAGCTTAATTGTAAATTATCTTACCATCAAATGAATTTCACCACCAATTTTTTGTTTACCCTATTTTATTTTATTTTATCCTCTTGATTTTTCAATTTTTCAATAATATCAAACTTTTAAATTTTATATTTTTTAATTGTGTTAGTAAGTGAAGTAACCATGTTAAAAATAAAGTTATTTAATTAAGTTTTTATAAATTTAATTATTTAACTGAATTTTTATTAAAAAATCATTTTACTAAGTATTTAAAAAGTTTATATTTTCAGATATTACTTCATCATAAGACATTAAAAATAAACATTTGAAATTTAATAAAAGTATTTTAATATACATGGCTAGCACACGTTGTCGTGGTTCACGTGACTATAGATAAGATATAAAATTAAGAAAATAAAATGTATTAAAAACATAAATTACAATAACTCTAATGATGGGATAAGATCTTTTAGGTGTTGTCTCCTTCAAGGGTTATCCAGGTTTTGAAAATTGATTGTGCATATTTAAGGGGAAAGTGATAATTTACACAGAAAAAAAAAAAAAGTGAGTTTACATAACAAATTTGGAAGAGATCACGGGAAGAGAGATAATGTATTTTCTCTCTTTGAAATATATTTTTATTTATGATGATGTAAAACGCATGTAAGGATTTACGAAAATTTTAATACTATCCAAAAAGATAAAAAAAATATACTAATAATAATTAATATGATTGAAATTTATGGTATGTATTAATATAGTTTTGATTCATATTATTATTTATTTCAAACTCTTGGAAATATTTGTTATTATAAAATAAATATTTAAATAACATGAAATTTATTTATTTTTTAAATATTATTATTACATTTGTTCTCAAACGGGTTAGAATCAAGAAAATGAATGTCTTCCTTTTTGGCCAGTTGGTCGGTCTGACTCTCCACCTACTTCTCGAAATAGCTTCCCAACTTTTCATTCACCCATCTGCTTCTCGTCCTTGTAAACTCTAAGTTCGGATGGTACCTGCAAAAGGCACTCCGACGTTTAAGTAGGATCTTGGTGCTCGATCTGATTAATACGATATGATGACATACCTTATTCTCAAAATCTGTGATTATTTATATGATTATCATGGGTCTTTGTTATTGAACCGAATTAGAGATTATGATTAAGAGTGTATTACCTAATGCTTGATTACTTTTTAGTCTTGTTAATCTTCTTTGTTAGAATAAACTATTAAGAAGTGAATTTTAAGCCTAATTCAATCTTATAAAACTAACTCATGAGGTGAAGTTTACACACACTTATATATAAACGAATTGTCATCATCTCTAATAGATATGCGATCTCCAACATAAGAGATAGAGAGGGCAAAAGAAAAAAGAAAATACAAAAAGAAATAGTTTAATACATGAAGATGTCTTATGTTGGAATTAAGAAAGAAAATAAGAGTGAAGATAATTTTGTTAAAGGAAATAAAAAAAAGATAAAAAAAATTATTATTTATTAATTACTAGAAAAAGTAAAATTATATGAAAGAGAAGAAAAAACACTATAACTAATTGTCTTGTAGCCAAAATTGATAAGGTTGTTTTGGCAAAAATTGATTATGTTGTGATTATAATTGAGTATGCATTTGAAAATGAATGTAAAACATGTATAATATGTTGGAAATGAAGGTAAAACGTGAAAGAAAATGTTAAGTTTATTTTTTTTTTCGCAAATTGGCCTATTATATTTTTAAAGGGGACCACAATAAGGTTTTAAAAAAAATCAAATAAGATTTTCTAAAATATTTGATGAACACCTAAAAATATATCACGCAAGTAAAGACAATGAATATTTTAATTTTTATATTAATTCACCATGTAAGTAATAGAGAAATGTAAGTAATGGAGAAAGACAATGAACATTTTAGTTTTTATATTAGTCAGGGCTAAAATGGTTTATGTTCAATTTTCTAACGCAAAACTGCAAACTATTTCTTATTATATTGTCTTGTACTTCTTTAAGAATTCTAAACTTAGATTTGTTTGTTCCACCAGAACTTTTAATAAATAAGAGATTGCATATTAAACCATTATTGTTAAAATGTGTATAAAATGAATCATTAAGTTTTTGTTTGCTTTTCGAGATGATGGAGGTTGAGGATGATGATGAATGAGTGTCATCCTTGTTTGCTTTTATTTATGAGGGGGGAGAGTGAGGGTGAAAATAAATGAAAAGTTGAGGGTATTTAGGATCCTTTCATAATTAAAGAGAAAGGAGAGTGGAATGAGATGAAAAAACCATCATGCCCTTACTTTCTCATACAATAATATTAATAATGGAAATTAATAATAATAATAATAATATATATAACATAATTTAAAGAATCATAAATAATATTAAAACTATCTAAATAAATTAACTTAAGTAACAAAATTAATTTAAATTAATAAAATGAAAAATAATAAAATTATACTTTCATTTAAAATTATATTTAATTATTTCTTTGAATTTTTCATTTTTTTTCTTTTATTTATAGATGAGACTTTAAATTATTTTAATTAACTAAAATATGTACAAAATTAATAATTCTTTATTCTTTTTTATATATAAGGGTAAATTTATAGTCTTACAATTTACACTATTTAAAATAATTTAAAATACTCTTACAACCATCATATCACTCACGTATCTCAATAATTTTTTTTACACATCCATTCTAACATACTCTAATCCAAACAAACTCACAATTTTTCACACTTTCTTTTCACACTCTCCCTCTCCCACATCCTCAATTTTCAATTTCTCAATCCAAACAAAGTCAAAAAAAACTTAATTTAACATTAAATATGTTCCCATTCTAAATGACCAATTCATTCCCACATTAAGTCACGACAATCTCTCACCACACTCTATATAGTAGGCTTTCATACCAATTAACAATGTAAATAAATTTTATCAATAAAATTTATTAAATTGGTAAAATGCACTAAATAATATTTATTGACAATGACTTTCTATTTTTACCAAACTAAATGAATACAAAAACTTGCATAAAATATCTCCTATCCTCCTTATCCGTAGGCTTTACCAAGTCCATATTCCAGGATCCTATTTGTCAAAGGAGAGAACTGAGAAATGCTTTTGAAGCAAGAAGGAAAAATATTATTTGACAACCACTTTGAATAAATGAAAAATCAAAATTCTAATAGCTTAAAACTGCATGCAATCTGTGTGAGTAGACAAAGTTACATTGCACGACCTCTGACTTTGTCTGGTTTAGGAAAAAAAACTTCATTCTACATCAGTATATCACTGTCATCTACTCTCAAGGATCTACTAAAACAGTAGCAAAACAACAATTAATGTCTCGTTATCATCTCCCACCTAATCCACGAATTCCGTGGAAGGAACTACTTGCTGTTCTTCTTCTTCTTCTTCCCTTGTTCATCTGTGTAAAAATCTGCTCTATAAAATCCCCTTCAATTCCTTCCCTCATCACATTAGAATTATGAATTCTGCAATGCATAGATCCGGGTACTGTAGCGATGGAACATACCGGTCTCAAAGGCCTTCGTTGGTTCTCCCAAAGAACCCCAACCTCTCACTCGTTTCGTTTCTCTTCCAAAGTGTTTCTTCTTTTCCATCCAAAACCGCTCTCGTAGACGCCGACTCTTCCCAAACCCTCACCTTCGCGCAGCTAAAAGCCCGAGTCGCAACCCTCGCCCATGGTTTCCTCAAACTAGGCATAAAGAAAAACGACGTCGTCCTCCTCCTCGCTCCCAACACCATCCACTTCCCCGTCTGCTTCCTCGCCGTCACTGCCATCGGAGCCATCGTCTCCACCGCCAACCCCATTTACACCGTCCACGAACTCTCCAACCAAGTCAAAGATTCCAACCCCAAGCTCGTCATCACTGTCCCTGAACTATGGGACAAAGCAAAGAACCTCAACCTCCCCGCCGTCATTCTCAGCACCAACAACCTTCAAAACCCAACTAAAAGTAAGACTTCCAAGACACCATTGTTTATTTATTATTATTATTAGCAAAAATAAATAAAATCTTCTCTGTTGGTTCAATTTTTTAAAAATATGTACTTTTTTAAATTTTTTATTGAAATTAATGATTAAATTAACTTTTTTAAGTATCTAAATCTGGAAATATGACAGTATGCAATTTCATTTCAATATATTTTGCTCTGTTTTTTTAAGGAAAAGAAATAGATATCAAAGTTGTATAAGAATTTGTTTCTGAATTCACACACTATTGAATCCACCATGCAGACGTGTCAGGGAAAATCACGAGTCTGGAAGCGGTGATGGAGATGGCGGGGCCGGTGACGGAGCTTCCGGAGAGCGGCGTTAAGCAGGGGGACACGGCGGCGCTGCTGTACTCCTCTGGGACCACGGGGCTGAGCAAAGGCGTGGTCCTGACGCATGGGAACTTCATCGCGGCGTCGGTGATGATCAGCATGGACGACGACCTGGCCGGGGAGGTAAACGACGTGTTCCTCTGTGTTTTGCCGATGTTCCACGTGTTCGGGCTGGCGGTTGTGACGTACACGGCGCTGCGGCGAGGGAGCGCGATGGTGTCGATGGGGAAGTTCGAGCTGGAGGCGTTTCTAAAAGCGATTGAGAAGCATAGAGTGACGAAGTTGTGGTTGGTGCCTCCGATCCTGCTTGCTATGGCGAAACAGAGTGTGGTCCAGAGCTATGATCTGTCTTCGTTGAAGCGGATAGGTTCCGGTGCTGCTCCTTTAGGGAAAGAGTTGATGCAAGAATGTGGCAGGCGTTTTCCTCATGTAGCCATTTGTCAGGGCTATGGAATGACAGAAACTTGCGGCATTGTTTCTGTGGAGAATCCAAGAGCGGGGATTCGTCATACTGGGTCGACGGGGATGCTGGCTTCGGGAGTGGAAGCTCAAATAGTGACTGTGGATACACAAAAGCCTCTCCCTCCTACACAGTCCGGGGAAATATGGGTGCGAGGTCCTAACATGATGAAAGGTAATGAAATTTCATGTACCATTCATACTTATCCCTCAAATTCTTAATCTCTAATATCTAGTTTGTAAAGGGCAATATAAACTGTGGTGGCTTGGGTTTTATTCTGGTATTGAACCTTTTACTCTGGCTTTCTAATTGAAGACTCAGATTCCTCTTTCTGTCAATGTTTTCTGCTGGGATAGATGTGGAGGATTAACATATTTTTACTTTATATGGAGTTTGACATCAATTTGTTGTGTAGTCTTTTCCTATATAAAACTTAGTGCAACCATTAAAAAATTTCAGGTTATCACAACAATCCACAGGCCACGAGATTGACAATAGATGAAAAGGGGTGGGTGCATACAGGAGATATTGGATATTTTGATGAAGATGGACAACTTTATGTGGTTGACCGTATCAAAGAACTAATCAAGTACAAAGGTTTTCAGGTATGTTATGTAGTGCAAAGAAAGTGAATTTTTCTGGTATGAAGTGAATTGCATGATTATATATCTGAAATCTTAACCAAATCCTTGTGGGTCTAGTGGGGTGTTGAAGGACATTAAACAGATGTTCCATGTCCAAAGTGGTTAATGTGTGAATTGTAGTAATTTCTGTTTGGGTAATTATTCGTCCATATCATAACCCTTCTGCTCATTGGAGACAATATCTTACTGAACTATGAGCTGTTTAACAAGGTTGCACCAGCTGAACTTGAAGGCCTTCTCATTTCTCACCCTGAAATACTAGACGCTGTTGTTGTTCCGTAAGTGTCATATAAGTTTGATTTTAGTCATCATATGTTATCGATTATTAGGAATTCACACTTGAGTAACTTTCTTTCAATAGATATCCCGATGATGAGGCTGGTGAGGTTCCAATTGCCTATGTTGTTCGCTCACCCAATAGTTCGCTGACTGAAGAAGAAATTAAGAAGTTTATTGCTAATCAGGTAAGAGAAAGATACAAAAACTAGTTTGATTTTTTACTGTCACTCATAACTTAAATAGATTGTCTTGCCAAAGTCAAAATACAGTGAATTTTTGTCAAGAAAAAGTAAAAGGAAGTGCATGCTTTCAAGAAAATTGCTTCTTTCATCCTTTAGTTCTGTGTTTGAACTTTGTCTTGTAATAAAATTTGCAATAATTATAGTATGAATCCAACTTATCTCTAGTGGATGATTCTGAATCAAAGTTTAACCCATAAATGAAGCACTTGCCATTGTTTTCACAGATTGGTCAACTAATCACATCTGAATGTTTGCTCTCTGCATATTTTGTAGTTACTCATTTTTATACTATTTACAGGTTGCACCGTTCAAAAAATTGAGAAGGGTGACATTCATAAGTAGTGTTCCAAGGACATCTTCAGGAAAAATTCTTAGAAGAGAGATCACTGCGAAAGCACGATCCAAAATATAATATATTACAATTCTTTTGGAGGGTCAATTCAATTTCTGAGAAAGAGTGAAAATTCTCAGTGCATCTTGAAGCATTAGTAGATGTGCCCAATCAAGTTTAAAATTAAAACCACACAACAGTTACTACATAGTAGCATTTCTTCTTCGCACATAAATCTTGTGAATTTTATTACAGTAAATATTTACTCCATTTAACCCAAGGAAAGCAAGAAAGTGAATTTGGTGTTTGTGTACTAAATTTAACTCTTCAAGAGTTAGAAAAATTAATGAGTACATACTTTCTAAGTATTCTAAGAGTCTACAAATTTAATATCTTTATCGATTTGTAATTATATATCACAATTTATAAACTCTTTGGACAGAAATGTGTTCATGAATTATTTTTCTCAAAAATTATTCATCACTGATTTGACTTTAAGTTGTTTATAAGCTTAATTCACTAGTTTTTGTTAACAAAATTAATAACTCATAAATTGCGTATCATTTTTGTTCTAAATTGTCTTAATCAAACTTTAGTAAGACTTAGTAGACTCACTCATTTGATCATAAGTGAATAATCTAATCTAATAAATACAACACACTCAACAACATATAAACAAATTGATTATTTATACTTTGACTGATTTTTAAATTGAACACAATTAAGTATCATTAAAAATATTATAAGTATTATTATTCCAACATTTAAAAGTTAAATTTCACTTCAAAATTTGAATTTTAATCTAAAATAATAATAGTAATTATATAGTTGCTACACAATTTATACATTTAATATAATAATCATTACATTAAATAAAGTACCACAAAGTTAACTTTATAATAATTTAAAATTTTATTTAAATGTTTCAATTGAAAAAATATATGTTCAAAATATAACGCACACAATGTATTTTTTAAATTTGAATCACCCTATTTCTAATAAGATAAATGATATGTTTATAACACTCTAAACTAATTATATACATTTAAATACTAAAAGGATACTTACATAATTTTTTTAGACATGCTTAATTTTTTCAATATACTGAACATTTTATTTACTAAACTCATTAATTTCTCCGGTTCTTAAAATTGAATTACATTACACTTTTAATTTTAAGAATCCTAATATTTAAATATCTCGATCAAGTACGTATACATCTTTTTTTATTTATTTAAACTTTGTTATTATTTTTATTTTAATAATAGGAGGTTAATATTGTAATTACAAAAAACTTATAAAATAATTTGTTAAAATCAAACATACATATAATGTACAGGGCATTTTCTCAATAGAAATAAAATTGCAGTATTATATTAAAAATAATTGCATTTAAATACTAATATGAAATAATATTATATTAATACAGAATCAAATTATAAGTAATATAAAGTTACAAAAAATTAGAAAAACACTAAAAATAACATAGTATTATATACGAAAATGTTCACATTTGAGTACTAATAATTTTTAATGAGATTAGTAGTTTTATTCTAAAAAAAAAACAATTATAGTTAATTTAACTTAACGATAAAATAATATTAATTTGTATTTTTAAATTTTTTTATTCCTTACTCATAATATAATATATATATATATATATAATTATTTATAAAAAATTTCTAAAATTTATTTCATTTTGAATATACAATCTTATAAATTAGTTAAAATATAAATTTTCTATATATAACTATATAAAAGAATTAATTAATAAATAACTCGTTCATCATGCTAGTCATAGATGTTACATAAGTGGTCAACCAGATGTCAACACATATTAGAACTATGTGATCGAGAAGGCATCGACTTATAAGATCAAATATTCGAAGACCGAACACGAATCGATCACCTAAAGATAAATTCTGTTTTAAGAGAATCAATTAAGCATAACACACATGTAAGTAACCTCCCCTTAATCATAAGATTAACTCGGTAAGTTGTGTCAAACACTGGTCCACTTGCACATGTACCTCGTTATCCCTATAAACACACATCTAAAAATGAGACAAATGTACGCATTTAATATCAATTAATACTCCGACCATCGTATATTGAATCCTAACTTGAACATCAAACTGTTTTTTTGCATGTACACCTTCGACTAAGATCAAGGATCACACCCAAAGATCGAAATCATCAACAATTAACAAGAACAAAGAGAGGAGACTACACCCCTTCCCGATCCGTGTAAGAATAATTTGACACTCACTGTAAAAATACATGTAAAAGATATTATGATGCGTCCCTTTGACTACTTAGATAACAATGGAGGTAAACTAACACGTAATAAGTTATATATATATATATATTTATATATATATATATATAACTTAGCTTGGAAAAAGGTTCACACCACACTACAATAAAATAAAGATTTTAAAATCTTTTTTAATTTTATAAAGTCTATACATCGATTTAATTGATGTAGGTTTTAGACAAAAAAAAATTAAAATATGTTCTTACTAGGAAGATGAGACCTAGAGAACTATTGAAGTCTTCTTCTCCTTCCTTCGGTCGGTCAGGTTACTGGGTGATGAGCTGGGATCCTTCTCGTCCTCCTGCTTCTCCTTCGGCACTCGGTCTCGGGTGAACACCGGATGGTGGGGGTACTTGCGAAGACACTCCGACGCTCAAGTCAGTAAAGCAGGTGCTCAACTCTCAGGTAGGTGAACAATAATAAATGACGTACCTTACTCCTTTGGATGCGTGTTATTTATATTATTCTAATGGGCCTACCTTGTTGGGCCCGTTTATCGAAGTGGATATCGCTTAGGGTTGTATTACCTAATTCTTAATGATGGATTAACTTCACTGATCTTGGTTTGAACGTTAACGGTAATAGGGGTCGGCTGTCGGCCAAGTTCCCTGGTATGGGTCGGCCATCGGCCAAATTCCCATGGTCTCGGTCGTCTCGGCCAAGTCTTCTAAGGTCTCGGTTAAGTGGATCATTGTTTAAAATCATTGTTTTAAATTTTATTTCAAATAAATTGTACATATCCAAAAACATTTAATATATTTATAATAAAAATAAGAATATTAAATATATTTCTAATAAAATAAAAATGCCTATTTATATTAATAAAATAGTATTAAAATAATTAATTAAATTATAAAATTTATATATATAATCGATTATATATATAAATTCTATAGCATAATAGATTATATATACTATATATGTGTTAACGTAATCAATTATGTATATAATTTTATAATATAATAATAAAATAAATAATAATAATACATTTATATATTTATAATAATAAAGATTATTATTAATACTAATAATAAAA
>Ga0123342_1001255_pt1 | contig 42646 bp, 17 predicted proteins | sample Turbeawhitnodule_FD_89960 | JGI IMG/M metagenome (GOLD analysis project Ga0123342, IMG submission 89960) | Root nodule microbial communities of legume samples collected from Mexico - Turtle bean Mexico white nodule | ecosystem: Host-associated > Plants > Roots > Nodule | place: Mexico: Nepantla...
CGCTGAATCCCGAAACGAAACGATTCTTTATTGTATGAATCAGTGTGGATTTTAAAAAATGAGTAAATAAAAGAAGATAGACAGAATTTGTTTAATAACATGTATGCACCACATTATTTTTTTTAGAGGTTGTTTTGGTGAAACTGTGTGGTATATATATAATTTATTGTATCTTGCATGTATACATATCTTATATATTTAAGTATATATTAAATTTTGTAATGTTTATGAATCTATACGAAACGATTTACGATTCATAATATCAACTCTCCGATATATTGTATCTCGATTCTACTACCATGGTTTGGCTCCTTTTTATTATATTTTCTCTTTCACCAGCACAATGCACCTTTCCATTTTGGTAAGAGTAGCATGTAGTTCATTTTGGTTTTTCTGGAAAGAGAAATGAATGATAGAGTTGTGTAAGATGACAGTAATGGAGATATGAGATTCTTCTTTCTCCTTTGGCACCCAACATATCAGTTTCAGTATTAAATTAAAGGAGCATGCTGAAGGTACACTCCAAAAATGGGGACTGTGAAGCTCATGAACACAAGGGTAGTGAATTTTTTTTTTAAGAAAGTGAAACTGATATATGATGTAATAAAAATGTAGAGAAATATATTGAGTGCTGAAAAAAACATATTCCTAATGTTGATTCCTTGTAACATTAAGGTTTTTTTGTAAATTTTGTATATATTCATCCCTTCATATATATATATATATATATATATATATATATATATATATATATATATATTAATAATAATAATGAATTCTTAATCATTTCTTTCTCCGTGTCAACACACATTATCTAAAACTAAGCATGAATTATTAAGGTTTTTCTTTGGCATAAAAAAAATATTAAATAAATCAATTTTATATATAAAAATAATTAATTACTGATTAAATTAAATATTATTTTAAAGATTAAAAATATTATTGATATATAAAATAATTTTATTATTAATAAAATTTATAAACTAATTTTTAAATTAGTATCTAATTAGTTATAAATTTTGTAACTACTAATTAATTTAAATTATAAAATTGATAGATAAAACCTAATAACTAATTATCAATTTAATTTTTTTATTAATAATAAAAATTACTTTACATATTAATAATTATTTTAATTTTTAAAATTTATTCAATATAATAATTAAATATTTTTTTTTCTAAGTTTAATTTTTATTTAATGATTTTATACTAAGTTTACAATAAAATTTGTTTTTTTATTATATAAGTTAAAACAGGTAAAGGTAAGAGAGAATTAAAATGATTGTTAATTACTCATTCTCTCATTATCCCACTGATAATGTGTAAAATATTAGAGAGAATAAATATTCATCTTTAATCTCTCCTAATTAGCTAAGAGTAATATAAGGTGTTTATCATTAATTCTTTGCTAATTAATTAATAAGAAAAGTTGTTCAAACCACAAAGTTATCTCTATTTATTTATTAACTAATTGACGAGGGATTAGATAACGATAATTTCAATAATATGTGATTATTCAATATTATTATTACATAACATTATTTATTAATTGAACAACAATTTAATTAACATGCTGAATTAAATATATTTGACTTTATTGCTTTTTATTATGGGTAGTGACGACAAATTCTTTTCAGAAACACATTTTATCATTAGTTAAAATTAATTGAAAATTATAAATCAAGATTCAAATTTGTTAATAAAGATAAGTTTTACAAAAAATTATAATTTTAATAAATTGCAATTATTAATATAGATAGTATTAAAATGAAAAAAAAAACCATATATTATTATAGTCTCAATCAATTTGCACACATGAGTTTTATTAACTCCTTTTAGTAAACTGAAAGAATGATTATATGTATATAACTTAATAGAATCATAAAAGAAAATATTAATAGTTAAGCTTATTTCCCCAAATATAATTTTTATTAAATAAAACTAGATTGTTAATCTTCTAGAGTGTAGATCAGAACTGAAAAGAAAAATTATTTTTTACTTGAATGAAATAATTTTGAGATTAGATTCTGCCGCATCAAAATTGTATATTAGTTAATGTGTTTCACATTGTAACATTATCTTTAGTTCGTAATAATATAAATTAATATATATCACAGTGATTTTTTTTTAATTCAGTAGAATTATGAAATAGAAATTAATTTTAGAGAAAAAAAATAATTAATTAGTATAAAAATATTTTAAAAACTAAAATAAAATTGTTTTCTAAATTAATTTCTATTATTATTAAATAATTTTTAAATTAATATTTAATTAATCACTAAGATTTTAACTACTAATTTTTTATTTCATAATTTTCTTCAATGAAACAAACATCATCACTAGTGAAAACCAGCACTGCCTAACTCAGCATCCCTCAAAAGAAGGGATAAGACCTTAATTGGAAGACTCTGCTACAGTATAATACAGGTATACACACCCACAATGTCTACGTTTGTATTTTATTTTCTGGCAAATAAAAATGTTATATTAATAGAGTCAAGTTAAATAACTATATATATGTGTAATATATATTTTTGTGATGACTATATTTGATGTTCACACCTTCAAAACAGGGTTGACTTAAATTTTCTCTGATTTTTTGTTGTGTAGATTTATTTTCAGCAAATCATTGCACACATTAAGAGTTGGCACATGAATGGTTCAGTTTTAATGAAAGGACAATGCACCAAAGCAAAATCAAACTAATCTATCTGAAAGGACAACACTTATATTATATTGCTTTTCCCCACAGTTTAACTGATTCTAAGGATGCTGAAAACCATATCAAATATTCATAGATATTGGTCCTCTTTTTAAGAATTTTTTCCCTCTCTTTGTAATCTTTTTTGGTTGAGATTATTCAAGGTAGTACATTAGTGATGTTATTTCTGATATTGACTCATCATGTTTCCTAGGTTTGTGGCTAATTATACATATAATTCACACATAAATTAAGACCATGTTCATTTTATTTAGATGATCTATAAGGGGATTTGTTTTTGTTGGTGGCCACACATTTGACTTGTCTGGATCATATATATCATTTCTTTTCTTTGACATTTTGTGAGCTCTGTTGCTAGGTATTTCTTATTCTTCTTATTGTCACTTTCCATACTTCATAAGCAAATCATATGTCAAATTGAAAAATTATATACAAATAGTTTTGATAGTGAGAGAACATTTATGACAATTATTAGATCATATTCTATTAAATCATTTTATCTGTGAATAAGTTAAAATTTTCAGTAAAAAACAACACACTATTCTCTAGTTTCTTAAAATTTATATAAATATTCTTAGTAATGTTTTGACTGACCAAATGGCAATTATCCTTCTAAGTATTCTTGATTCTCTCATAAGAAAAAATTTCTTTAATCACAAACGTTGAATATTGTTATTAAACCATACAAATTATAAATAATAGTTAAAGAGTAGCACTTTCTAGTAATGGCTCAAATACTATGTAATTTGAGTATATAACTTCTGTCGCATAACAATACATGAATGTGCAACAAATAGTGTGAAAAAATAGAAATGTGAGTGAATAGCAAAAAAAAAAAATTGTTTGTATAGAAAAAAACAAATTGTTGAAAGTGAATATGAGTTGATGGTTTGAGCATGAAGGAAAAAGGAATTTTGAAAGGATTATGGCATGAAGAGAGATATGCAGAAAGAAAAGACTTAGTGCGCGAATAAAAGGAGATTATGGCAGACAATTATCACAAGGCTATGCTTCTGTTTCTTTTATAGTTAGTACAATGAGTTATATTATACTTTTTTTATATACTGTTAATGTTGAAGTTTACTACATTATCTCATAGATTGTCTTTTTAACAAAGGATATGGTGGATATAAGGTTTTAAGAAAGAAATTAATATTAATTTTTTTTAATTCTTAATTATTATTATTTTATTTATGTTTAGTTTTTTTTTTTTTTATTCTAATTTTTATTGGCTTTTATTTTACAATATGTTTGTCTAACTAGATCTAGAATGAGTATCTTGTTTATATATATTCAGACTATTTGTTTTGATTTCGATAAGAAAAAAAAAATATTCATTTTCATATCATTTGTCTTTCTTTTTTTTTCCTTTGTTTTATCTTAGTTTTGTATTTATAATATGATATTAGAGTTCTCAATGTTACATTTACTCATAGGTGAAGTTGTTGATCCCTCACAAAATTTGTGTTCTCCTTACTATATTAGTTCAAAGACAAAAGTGCAGTCTCAACAAATTGGTTTTACTCATGTGCAGTATCAAACATTGTTAGCCCTTTTACAACACTCTAAGTCCAGTGGCAATATTTCTAATCAAGTCTCTATTATTCCTTCCAACATGACAACACAATCTGATAATAATTTTTTTTTCCTTCAGTTCTTGGATTCTTGATAGTGGTGCTACTGACCACATTTATTCATCATTAACTCATTTCACTTCATATCGTCAAATTACCAAATGGAAATCAAGTCATTGTCAATTATTTTGGAACTATTTTTCTCAATCAGAATCATGTCATAGACAATGTTCTGTATATTCCTTGTTTTAATTTTAATCCTCTTTTAGTAGCAAAATTAATTGATAATTTTTCTTGTGTTCTTAGTTTTGACTCTAATGGTTGTCACGTTCAAGACAAGAACTCCTTGAAAATATTTGGTTCAACTAAGATGTATGATACACTTTATGTACTCAGGATCTCATCCTATCAAAAGCTTCAAATGAAACCCATCAAATATGCACATACCATCAATATTGTTAATGTCAGTGTTAGTGATCTAGAAACCATTTGGCATTTTCAATTAGGACATGTTTCTAACAAATGTATTGATGTTATAATGACTAAATTTCCTTTTGTTAAATATAACAAATCAATTGTTTGTGATGTTTGTCATTTTGCAAAACAAAAAAGATTTTCATTTCCTATTAGTACATCTAAATCTAAAAAATGTTTTGAATTGATTCATGTAGATGTATGAGGACCATACTCAATACCATTAATTTATGGTCATAAATATTTCTTGACCATAGTTGATGACTATTCGAGGTACACGTGGATTTTTCTTTTAAAACAAAAATTTGAAGTTGTCAAAACTTTGAAAAATTTTGTTGTTTTTGTTCAAACACAATTTGAGACATCAATAAAAATAATAAGTGATAATGAGACTGAATTTTTCATGACTAATTTATTTGTTAACAAAGGAATAGTGCATCAAACATCATGTGTCAATACTCCACAACAAAATAGTATAGTTGAAAGGAAACATGGTCATATATTAAATGTAGTAAGAACTCTCATGATACAATCTCATTTATCCAAAATTTAATGGTCATATTCTATGATACATTTGCGCATACTATAAACATGCTTCCAACACTTGTTTTAAATTATTCTTCTCCTCATGAAATGTTTTACAAAAATGCATCAGATTTTAATGGATTAAAGGTGTTTGGATCTTTGTGCTATGCTAACACTTTGTCAACAAACAGAAAAAAAGAAAATTGATCTAAAAGCATCAAAATGTGTTTTTATTGGTTTTAAAAAGGGGACAAAAGGATTTGTTTTGTTCAATTTAGAGAAATTTTTGTGTCTAAAGATGTCTTCTATGAAAATGTTTTTCATATCAAGGGGTTCAAGATACTAGCAATGAAACTAATAGTCCTAACATTCATGATCAAAATAATTAACACTATGAGCAACCATCTCTTTTGTACTATGAAAATAACTTAGCAAGACACATTGCAGCAAATCTAGTGTTTCATGAGCGTACGAAACACATAGAAATAGATTGTCTCATTGTTAGGAAAAAATTGAAAAAGGGTCTCATACATTTGCTTCCCATTTCTACCACAGAGCAACTGACTGACATTTATACCAAAGTTTTAAGTCCTCAATATTTCAAGAGTATTTTTTTCAAGCTGGGTCTCATCAATATTTGTTCTCCAGCTTGTGAGGAGCTAATAAAGGATATGGATACAAGACTTCTAAGAGGAAGCTAATATTAATTTTGTCTTTTCTCATTCTTAATTGTTTCTTTCTGTACTTATGTGTAATCTTTATTTTGTCTTTTCTTATTCTAGTCTTTATTGGCTTTTATTTTACATTATGTATCTTTAACTAAACCTAAAATGGGTTTATTGTTTTTATATATTTAGACTCTTTGTTTTGATCTCGGCAAGGAAAAGAAAATAGAAGAAATATTCTTTCTCATGTCATGTGCCTTCCTTTTTTTCTCTTTTGTTTTATCTCAGTTCTTTATTTATAATAATTTTTGTGATAAACAAAATTCAGCCCTCAAATTAAATTCTAATTGTTATTACAAAGATCAGATTTCCTCTATCAAGACTCTTGTCTTCTATCTCGTTGGTCTTTTGGTCTCTTAGTCTCTCGGTGGTGGGTACCTGCAAAGAGACGCTCAAGTCAATGATGCATATGTCTAGTTCACATGTATTATAGTCTAAGAATCATTATCTTTTTACTTTTGAATCCTCACTTATTTATAGTTTTCCTATGGACTTGAGGATTATCCCAGGCTCACGAAAGCCTAATACTCCCTTAATCTTGCTTAGGGAGTGATTAGTTAATTACATTGTGATTAGTCTTTATTGTGAATTCCCTCTCATTGTGTTCGAGAACTGAGTCATTCTTTGGTGTTTAATGTTGTTTGGGCCGACTGACTGGTATGCCGAGAGTGTCATTCAGTACTCAGCAGTACACTAATAAAATTATGCATATGGTGAAATGATAAAAATTGAATGGATAAGAGAAGTTACGAATTCTAAGAGTGCATAAGTGTATAAACAGATAAAGTCATACACAATTGTTTGCAGAGTACATAGCTATAATAACAAAAATGATAATGTTAAACCATAAAAATTAGAAGAAATGATTCATAATTTATCAAGAGTCTCGATTCATTATTAGATATACCAAAATAGAAAAAATACATTACCATAAGAATTTACAACATCAGTTTTTTCTGTTTACAAGAATGAAAACTATAACATTTACTTATTCAAATTCTTCCTGACTAAAACGCTAAGTATTGCTGGTTGTAGAAATTTTATAAAAGAACCTTCAAGTCAAAATTCAACACCCATTGTATGCATTAATAATGTAAATAACTTTTACAGAGTTAATCTGTCATCAATTGGTTAAACTTTAACGATGATTTCTTATTGATTAACTGTGTATGTAAATTCTTATGTTGACCGTGAATACAATTAAACTCAATTTTGAAATTCACAGTCAAATAAAGTTTGTGATAGAAGTACTATGGTTTTCTCTCTTTTGTTACAGTTTCCATTTTTAGTAGGTTCAACCATCCAGTGTCAGACACAATAATAATCACCAAAACTAATTTTGATGCTGAAAACAAACCTGTAACAAGTTACCACTGTCATCCATGCCATATTTGACATTCCCAAAATCTAGCATTCTTCCACATTGGACTAAAACAATTGTCTTGAAAGAAAAACTGGGGGGTGATTACTGGTATATGACATTAAAGAATGCCTGATAGGTTACTATGTTCATAGTCATAATAAAATTACAGCTAGGAAACATCCACTAAAATTTTCCTCTAAACAGATGATCTTTGAGCCCTTGGAATTGGCCACCTTGGAATTAAGATATTCCAGAGAGAAACAGCATTAATTACACTTTAAATATTTAAAGCATTAGCGTTATACTATTAGTCATTAAAATGAGTTATACAGGACTAGTTCCAAAACAAACTCTTCTCAATCAAATCCAATATTGTAAGAGTTAAGTAGAAAACAAAAAATAATCATGCACCCATCATGCGAGAAGATACTTGGGATAGTTCATGATTATGGTTTTCTTGTCCTAGGATACTATTGAGTGTTTTGGACTTTTCTTAGTTGAAGCCTCTTGGGTAGCTTCTATAATAGTTTTTATGAATATGTTTGGACGAGTCTATCTCTAAAGTAGTTCTAGAGGAAAAAATTAAGAAGAAAAACAAAATGAGAATTTTTGAAAAGTTAAAAATAGCTTTTGCACAAAGTTAGGAAAATTAGAGAAATTACATGAGAGAATTTCTACATGTCCTACTTACAATAAAGACTCCACAAACACCATATATCTATTATCACCTCCTGGGACTGAAAAACAAGATTTGGCACACAGCAAATTCACAAGGCTAGGAATCCTAACCCTGACATTTATTACAAGGTTGATCCTAGAACCCATCTTGGAGTCAAAATACTCCTCAATATGCAAAGGTATGAGAAGGTTACTATATAAGGATATGTAAAGAGACTGTTTATGGTCACCAAGGCACAATTTTACCCTTAGGTCAGAACATGCCCTCTAGAACTTCTACTCTTCTATATGAATGAAACTTTTCTTCCACTATTCTTGAACTGTGAGTTTAGGAGGTCATCTAACATTCACAATACAAAATTATAACTGCATATCCATAGAGTTGTACCTTGGTCTTACACTTTTCGTTAATCCCCTTGATCTCTTTCAGGCAAATATCTGTCAGAAATTTCCCACAGAGCAAGACCTGCCAACAAGAGGTGCACTATTGTCTCCAAGATCATGACATTTTTGTATCTTGCAGTGCACATCCTTCAGCTTCCCTCATTAGTGCTTCACACTGTCCTGTCAAACCCATCAAGGATGGATTCTGAAACATTTAACTTTTCATGAGCTCACAAACCCACATCCTGAGCTCATCCCAGAGCAATCACCATCATACATCACATAGTGCCCATGCATCAGTGGCCTATCTGGAATTGGTGGGACCTCTATATCCCCTTCTAACATCTTCAAGGCATTCAAAATTGTTGGCCTTGAAGCAACCATTACGTGAGAAGAAAGAATTCCAACCAGCAAAAACCTCTCCATTATGTTTCTAGCACAATTTCCATCTCCTAACATAGAAGCATCCAAAGCCTCTCCTATGTTTCCAGATTTCATTAATGACCAAACCCAATCTGTGATCAAGAAAACCGGTGTCCCTGATGAAGACAACTCAAGGGCTTTTCTTCCACACATTATCTCAAGAACAACCACACCAAAGCTGTAGACGTCACTCTTCTCAGTTAGCTGACCATAGAGTGCATATTCAGGTGCTACATATCCACGAGTTCCAACTACCATTGTATTTAGAAGAGACGTACTTATACTGCTCTGTTTGACTAGCCCAAAATCTCCAACCCTCGCCCTCATATCTGCATCAAGTAGTATATTGGTGGCTTTGATATCTCTGTGATACACTGCAGGTTTAACTCCAAAGTGCAAATAAACCAATGCATTTGCCACATCCAAGACTATGCCTTTTCTTTGAGTCCAAGTCAGGGGTTTCTTTGTATATTGATTGTCTAACTTGGTTGGAAAAAGATGGTCTTGAAGGCTTCCATTTGGCATATATTCATGAACTAGATATCTTCCTCTGTACTCAAGATTGTGATTCTCATCAACCACACAACACCCTCTTAGTGGCACCAGATTACGGTGCTTCAAGTTGCTAACAATCTCAATCTCACTGTAGAACAGAGCATCTCCTTGAGAATCGGATTCTTGAAGCCTTTTCACCGCAACCACTGTGCCATCAGGTAGAATGCCCTTGTAAACCATCCCAAACCCACCTCTGCCAATGAAGTTACGAGGTGAAAAATTGTTGGTGGCCCTCACAAGACTCTCAATTTCAAACCAAGTTAACACTGTATTTGGTCTCAGCCTTAGCCCGAACCTTTGTTCCTGTAGTTCAGCATAGGAAAGCAAATTTTCAACACTTCTTCTCTTGGTGTACCAAAAATACAACCCTAATCCTAACAACACGATTACCAAGACTGCAAGTGAAGCTACAAACAAACCAAGCATAAGAGCACGATGGCCATCCCTTGAATCAACCTGTGAATTAACCATCAAAATCAAAACGCAAGACAAAGCACCTCTGCTCTCAGGGCCATACTCATTGGCAACTCCAGCCATGTAAAGTGCTGTGAAGTAAAAGCAATCTTGGGAATGTGATTCATTACCATCAATGGCACTAAGCTTCTGCTGAACCTTGTACCCCTCAGCCACGCACTTGTTGCATTGGTTTTTATCACTAAGATCTGGTTTACACGCAGTGTCGAGATGTGGTGTAGAACCAAGCCTGGTGAGCCAATCTTCCATGTTTTGAATCCGAGCACAGATGTCAGGAGTGATGACAAATTGCTGTGGATCAAAGCAGGAGGAAACAAGACTGTTGGGAAGTGAGAGGGATGTGAGATTGGATTGGAAGTGTTGGAGGCAAGAGATAGATGTGGGGAGGTTGGCCAGTTGGAAAAGAGAGTTATCCTTGAGGTTTTGTGCAAGAGCTACACCAAAGAGGGATAAGAGAGTTTGGCAACAAAGACTTGTACTTGTTTGGTATTGGGATTCCAAGGGTTGGAAATTATGGCAGGAAGAGATGTTCCAAGGGACTGTTTGAACAAAATTCATGGCCACTGGGCATGTAGAACTGTTAATAGGTGAAATGGTGGGAGAAGGAGAGGGAGAGGGTGTTGCTGAGCTTGGATTTGATGCTACCAAAAAGATCAAAACCACAAAAATGGATTCCATATTGATGAGTTTGATGAAGTTGAATACTTTGTTTCTATCAATGTAGTTGGGATCATAAGATGCATACTTTTTTGGTTTGATGTTCATCAATAGCCTCCAACATTTTGTGGCATAACTTACTTTCTAAGAACACTGACACAGACAAGGCCAAGATGGTACCTTAAACCAAAGGGTATGAATCAGATGTGAGGAGGCTTTATGCTTCAGGCGGTGGAGAGTACCAGGGTGACAAGAAAAAAAGAAGCGACACCAAATTTCAAATGTCAGGCGTAACTATCACAAGTTTTGCTCAAAATTGTCGAATACACAATTCAGACAAAAACTATAAAATATTTCACAAATCCATAAAAAGTATTATAAGCACTCAAGTTATATTCTTTTTTACTATATTCTTTGCGCGTGCTAAACCTTATTTTCTGTGTGTGTATATATGTAGAAAAGTCAAAAACATTCATTTCGAAGTAAGAAAACGTAAATATATATATATATATATATATATATATATATGTGTGTGTGAATATGAAAAGATGTTTTTCTCTATAAGTTTCAACCAAAATCACACAAAGTAAAAGATTCTCAGTATATCTTCAATATAAGATTATGACTAGAATTATAAGTTTAAAAATTGGATCTTATAAAAATATTTTATCATAATATAATAATAGAACATGAAATTTAAAACTATAAATTTTAAATAGGATCTTCAATCATAAAAATAAAAGCTTAAGATATAAATAGAAGTCGTATAAAATGTTTTCATTTAAACAAAAATAGTAAAAATATTTACAAAGTGGCCCGCGTGAAATATATGTTATACCCAAATGCAGTATAGATTGGGTCAAAGAAGAGACAAACCTTTGTTTTGTTTCTCTTGTTTTCTCAAGAGAAGTCGCATTCACTTCTGATATGCTATATGAATAAATTAATTAATACTAAATTAGCAGAATACAGTGTTTGCACATTATAACATAGAATTGAAGTTCTTCAAAGCGAGTGGTTGAAGACTTCTTTCTTTAGTAGTAGTTGAAACCTAAAACTCCTTTTTCAACATATTAAACTTAAGAGTCAAGCTTTTACCTTTAATATCTGAGTCTTTTCAAATAACAGCTCATTACAAAATTTAATGAATTGTTGTCGTATGAGTTTTTATTAAATAATTAACATTTAATTGAAGAAGTATAAAGAGAAGAGTAACAGCCTAATAAAGTTAATTTCATTCTATAAAAGTATTTTCTTGATAGAAAAAATAATTTTACTAAAACTGTTTATAGCTCACAACTGACTTCGATCCACATCTTAGGTAGCAGTCGATCCACATGTAATACAAATACGGATACGGACACTGTCACGACACGGAAATACATATAATTTTTAAAATGTAAAACACTGGGACAAGTATCTATATATTATATAATTTTGAATTATATAGATTGAAAATAAATATTTATGGGCAAAAGTATGTTTCAAATTCTTTTGGGAGCAGGAAAATATTTTTCATGACTGATTCAAAAGAATTTGTTCCTTATTTTTATAATCATAATAAAAATTTATACAATAAATTTGAGTTTTTAAAAACAGACACTTCACTTATAAGTGTGCTACGAATGTCAACGTCGATACGTGTGTCCGACACGGATACGCTATTTAAGAGAAGTGTCTGTCCACATCTCAAACTAGCCTTTGGTTATCCCAAGATTAATCGTGATATTTTTTTAATAAGAATTAGGTAGAAAAGTTTTGTATTTAAATTTTATAAGATTTTTATATGATAATAACATTCTACTTTGTATCCTGTGTAAGGCAAGTTGGTAAAAAGGAACAATGGTTGCATTTTGACCCAGAAAGGATGATTAGAAAACAAGTTCGTCAAAGGAGTGGTGCTGCAGTCTTGATTGGCGAAAGGAAACATCTTTGGTTTAGCAGACAAGAACACAAATTCGAAAAGTTATTGAGACCCCTATATTGAATGGACTCAGTCTGCTCCATTCTAAAAAGGTCATTCGAGGGAAAAAGAAGCAACCTCCAAGAAAAAGAAATGAAGCAAAAGATATAATCTCATCAAAGATTGGTGCTACTATTGACCAGTTATGCTAAATGCAAAAAGTCATCGCAAATATGATAAAGATTAAAAAAAACCTTATCAAATTTTCTAGTAAGGTGCATGAATTTCTTCAACACCACCAATGATCGCCACAACAGAAGCACAATAATGATATCAATGCCCTTTATAATCAGGAAGTTGAACTGGCAGATGGTGGACGCTGCTGAGAAAGAAAAGGTACTTCCACCACTGTTCCCTTGATGTTGTCTCCTACAATTACAGTGTCTCCCTCCGAAGCAGCTCGCCTCTTTAAGTAACCTAATCCAAAGTGTTCGGATTGCTTCCTTCCAGATGTGTAGCTAGTCAACTTTCCAACCTGCATAACTTGAAAAAACCATCAATTCTCTTCCAACCTATTCAAGGAGAAAATCAGTCATCCATTTTAACAGAACACAACCCAACGTCACAAGCTCTGACTCAGGGAACCACTATGATCTATTTCGACAAAATGGTTTTCACCACCTACCCCGTCATCTTTAGTTTCCAACAGGGATTACTTTGTGGAAATTTCCGGCTTCCTCTTTTAAACAAATACGTGAGGATTCAAGAAAAACATAGTGAATATTTTTTAAAAGAAATTAAATAGCACCTTTTTCCCATCAACTGTAATACTGCTGCCAGGTTCTGCAGCAGCAGAAAGATTAATTCCCCATAATCTCTGCTTGATTCCATCATATGTAATGAGCCTAGATATAGTCTCCTGTCCCTTGTAACAACCTGAAAATTTTCATAATCGAAATAACTATCCAGCAAATTTCAAAATTTTATGCATATGGGTAGACCGGTTACACACCTTTATTTAGAGAAACTGAGCTCCATAGACAGGCCTCGAGGACGTTGAATTCATTCGTAAGCTCCATTCCAGGGGCGGGCCTCCCTAAGAAGTCAAGTAATGATCAAAACTGGGTAAAAGAATCATAGGGAGTTAAACTAAATACACACAAACAGGGAAAAATGGAAAGAAAAAAACATAAATTACTCATGTTTCAAATTATTTATTTCAATAATTTTTCCCAGTTTCATTATCAAATAGAAATATGTCATTCAACCCAAAGACAAATATTATACGCTTGCAAATCTTCTATTATTTATAAACACAAGCCATTAACTTTTTTTTGGTTTTACATCAATATCTTTCGTAGGAAGCAGTTTGGTTGAGACATGATCAAACATAAAATGTGAACACATCTCCCAATAGGGGACTCAAACTGTAGTTCGCTGCATTGTGGGGGATTATCTTCTGTTAGAAGGAGATAATGCATTCCAGAATAGCATGCACCAAAAGTTTTTCACGTGCTTGAAGCATTTTTTACATACATTGGAAGAATTATGTTGACTAATAGCATTGTTACGAGAATTCAAGTAATGTCATAATTCCTAACTCCAACACACTCTGCAACCATGAAGCTTCCGATACTTCAATTTGTTTCATGTATTTATGTCTAAATGAAATACTCTTGGATACTTTATCGATACTCTTTGAAAGCAGATTTTAAGTTTAACTCAGTCTTATAAAACTAACTTACAAAGTAAGGTTTGCATCCCATTATGTTTATATTATATAATTTAGTCATATATCTAATCGATGTGAGATTACCAACATACTCTCTCATGCCAAGGACTGGACATCTCAAGTAAAGAATTAGATATTTGTAGGTAGTCTGATAGTGGGTGACAAGATAAGTCCAACAAATCTTACAAAAATAGATATTCACAAGTCCAAAAAAATAATTATTTATTTTCTTATATAGTCTAGGTCGGTAGCACACCTCTCGATCTTGGAAGTCCTATTTCCACTACGATTCACCATTGTCATTGAGGTTAGTGGTGGACCAGAAAGGTGTGAGTACATTCAATACTATTGACCCTTTGTCTTTGGGTGTTTGAATGTTTGATTCAGAAGCAACCGATCACACAACTCCTTTTCTTAAGCTCTTCAATTCGTATGTCAAAATTACCAAACAACTAATTACAGTAGCAAATGGTGATACTGTACCTATATATGTGGATCCAGGAATATAACTTTAGAATCCTCCACTGCATTAAAAGATGTTTCATATGTTCTACAACTAACCAACCGACTTATCTATATACAAAACCTTACAAAAGGTTTGAATTGTTCAATAAGTTTTTTCTCTTCTTATTGTGTATTTAAGGACTTTACCACGAGGAAGACGATTTTAATTGCTAAGCAGCAATGTATCTTTTGGAATCCAAGGGCCAAAACAAAACAAAAATCATAAGCCAACAAGTAACATCATAAACATGGACAAATTCCCAAATATTACATTATAATAGACTTGGGCATCCCTCCTTTAACCTTATAAAATCTCTATTTCCTTAGTTCACTACAGAGTACGTTAAGTCTTTCAAATGTAATATTTGTCAACTGTCAAAGCATCATCGTACATCTTATCCCATCTCTGGTAATAAGAGTAATTTCCCATTTGACTTTATGCACTGTAATGTTTGGGGACCTGTTTTAGAATCTATTTTTGGAGTAAAATGATTTGTTACTTTAATTGATGATTGTACTTGTGTCACCTGGACATTACAAAAAATAAATTTGAGGTCTTTCAATTTTGTACTAATTTTTCCGTCGTGCTCAAAAACAATTTCGTAAAAGAATTAAATCTTGTAATGATAGTGCATATGTGAATCAAGAATTCTCCAAATTTGTCTCATAATGGTATTATTCATGAACTTACATGTTGTAATACTCCACAACAAAATAAAGTTGCAAAAAGAAAGAATCGTCATCTTTTAGCAGTAGCTAGAGCCCTCATTTTTTAAATATTTGTTCCCAAAACCTATTTAAGGAAAAGTTGTGTTAGCTGCTACATAACTCATCAATAGGTTACCCACTTGTATCTTAAATATTGTTAATCTTATTGAGTTTTTTTTGTTTGTTCCCTCCACTTCCTTAGTGTCAAGTCTACCTTGTTGAGTATTTGAAAAAAAAAATTCTTCACTCTCAATTTTAATCGCAGTAAATTAGATCCTGGAACTCTTAAATGTGTTTCTACTAATTATCCTCCTAATATAAAAGGGTACAAATGTTATCATCTAAGATTCATTGTGTCTATATCAAAATGGACGCAACCTTTTATGAAACAAAATCCTTTTTTGTCAACCCTACACTTCAGGGAGAGAAAACACTTGAAACAAAGGAGCTTTCCTTTTTGTTCATTATCATATCTATCTTTACAGGATGCTCAAGATCCAAGTGATGAAGTCACTACAAAAATGAGATAAAACCAACCCACAATGAGGAAGAAGACATTCTTTGAAAAAAAAAAATGTCAAAGAAAACAACCCACTTTGACTCTAAAGCAAAGTTGTCTGACTTTGACGTGAGGAGCCATGAAGGCAACACTGAGGAGGTAAGTGCTACTGAGGATTTACCCATTGCGTTGAAAAAAGGAAAAAGATCGTGTGTTAAATATCTTATTTCTCAATATATTTGCACTAACAATCTCTCTAATAGACAATGAAGCTTTATTGTTGACATTGATGCCAAAGAAATTCCTACCTCAGTCCAAGTAGCCATGAGAAGTGAATATTGGACTCAAGCCATGAAGGAAGAGATGTATGCATTAAAAAAAACTAAACATGACACTACAAGAAAATCATTAAATAGAAACCAATTTTAGAAACTAAAAATAATTAGTTGCTATATTGACAAAATTAGATACTATTTTAGAGACTAAAAAAATTATTGGTATCTAAATTAGTTTCTATTATTGATAAATAGTTTCTAAATTGGTATCTATTAACTACCTAGGTTTTAGCTACCAATTATTTAGATTTTAAAGTTGGTATCTAAAACCTTGGTATCTAATTAAATACCAATTTAGAAACTATTTATCAATAATAGAAACTAATTTAGATACCAATAATTTTTTTTATTCTCTAAAATACTATCTAACTTTGTCAATATAACAACTAATTATTTTTTGTCTCTAAAATTGGTTTTTATTTAATGATTTTCTTGTAATGTCAGAGATTGTTGACAAACCGAGATAAAAATATGGTAGGGTGCAGATGAGTCAGTAGACAAGTATAAAGCTAGATTGGTCGCAAAGGGGCATACTCAAACTTATCAAATTGAGGGGAAACTTTCTCTACTGTAACAAAAATGTCTTTCTTTTGGAGCTTTAGACAAAGAAGTGTACATGGATATTCCTCCAAGATTTCAAACTCATAATGGAAGAACAAGGTATTCCTCCGAAAAAAAGACCTTATATGGTCTTAAACAATCTCCAAGTGGTTTGGGAGATTTACAAAAAGCAATGATGTGCTTAGGATATAAGCAATGGTTTGGGAGTTCCCATTGAATAGTATCATAGAATTGAAATTGAAGTCAAGCTTAAGAAAGGGGCAATTTTTTAGAAAGAAGACACTTTGACCCTGAAGATATATATTGAGCAGACTAAGCAGGTGTTGTTGCTAACAAAAGATCTAGATATGGGTACTATATGTTTCTTGAAGAACATCTAGTGACCTAGAGAAGCAAAAAAATAGGATAAAGTATGCATAAGCTAAATTGAGTCATTGCTCAAGGTGTATGTAAAGGACTCTAGATGAAGACCATACTTGATGACTTTAAAATAAAGGTTGACATCCCTATGCAATTGTACTTTGATAACAAGTCAGTCATGAACATTGTCAATGATCCAGTCCAACATAATAAGACCAAACATATTGAAATTGACAGCCACTTCATCAAAGACAATCTTGACAAGCATAGTGGTTACAACCTGCAAAACTTCAAATAAAAACAACTTCACTAAAGAGCTTCAAGAAAGATTCCAAGATCTTGTAAGCAAGTTGGGAATGATTGATATTCATTAATGATTCTCTAAACCCTAAACCCTAAACATCCTTTATAAAATAAAAGCAAACAACCATGAGATACAGAAATATGCACATATCTAAGTAGTTCAGTACCTCGCAAAATCCGTAATTTATTCCATGCATTAGAACCCATTGGAATAGCCCCCTGAGCAAGAATAGCTTTCCAAATAGACGGAGCAGTAGCTGGAGACATCAATAATGAAAAACCACCTTCAGAAATGATGTTTCCAACCCCAATAGTTATGGGCTGCTTATCAACCTACAATTACAAATATATTTGAGAACTTGTCCACGAGAATAGTAAAACATTACGCAAGTCTTTATGCTTTTTAACAATTGGGAAACAAATGGGAAAAAAAGGAATTACTAAGTTTTGGTTTTGCCATTGATTTGAAAGTCAACTACTTTGGAAGTAACATAAACTTAACACAAGAAATGCTTGCTACACACTCTTTTCAATACATTCCCTATTACTGGTTGAAATTTAATAAAAACCATGAAAATCGTGTAGGCCCACTATTTAATGAACCTCATTCGAGATTTTGTAGTTTATCATATTTTTCAACCAATAACAGTTTTTTAGCACTCTTCTTTAACACATTCTAAATTTTTTAAGTTATGGAAATCATGAACAACCACAAACCATGGGAACTTGTTACCTCTTACGAAGTGGTTTAAACCTAATTCAATCCTACAAAAATGGCTTGTAAGATAAAGATTGTCCTCACTTATAATTGTACTTTTGGCACTATATCTTGTTGATATGAGACTAGGGTTTGATATTTATGTGTGGTTTAATAGGAACCAGATAACAGTGGCATAGAAGCCTCAAAGAATTTGACTATGATAGGCTCTGAATGGCTTTGATACCATCTTAGTAAGGGGGTTTATGTCTAACTAAACCTCACAAAACCGACTTGTAAGGTGAGGATTGCTCCACTTATATATTATAATTTGGCATTATTCCTAATTTATGTGGGATCTCCAACAATAAGTGTATAACTAGTGAGTGACCCTTTTTATGGATCTATGATAAGCTTTAATACCATCTTATAAAGTGGTTTAGGCCTAACTCAACACTACAAAAACAACTTGTAAGATGAAGATTACTATCATTTATTTATTGTATTTTTGGCACTATCTCTAGTCAATGTGGGACTAGAGTTTTTCTCATTATTACCAAAAATAAAAGTTGTAATTACAAAAGTCATTATATATACTCACTAGAAATGTAAACAACCAAAATATGCATTTCTTATACTATGAAAGTTATCTGTGAGAAACAAATAGATGAAGATAAAAACCAGCAAATAAGACTTTTTTTTTTAATTAAAGGCCCCCACTACCACAAATTATGACGTAGGCTCCATCACTTGGACAGAGCTTAGAGTAGCACCCCTTCTAAGTGCAATGAAGGTCACTTCCCTAGGCTATGGACCTTATTGATCATCCATTGACCACGTCCAGGTAAGTATAGCAAATAAGACTTGTTTGATCATTGAAGTTGTTTTGAAAAATAAACAAATGCAGACATCATTAAGCATACACAACCAGTATCTCGTACAGAGAAACTAGTGATGAGAAAGACAACTACAAATTAGTGCACATGCTTCACAAAATCAACCCGTTTGATCATGCTTACATTAAAATGTTGATGTGTGCCATATGGTTTTCCAACAAGATCACCAAGGTTCAAATTCTCCATCACCTGCTCATTTCATTATATTGAAAATTACCAACACTGTCAATCTTGACACTAAATAGGTATTACAATGCACCTTACTTGGCCACTTTTGGGTCCCACCATAGCAAAAAAGCTGGTTTGCTTAGTTATGTCTTGAATCTCTACCTTATCAGCAAAAAATATGTACCTTAAAATCATTACATGTAAAAGATTTAGTTCATGTATTTGATAATACTCATTTATGAAAAACAACTATGTATTTGTTTTCTCTCTTTATCCTTTTAATTTTACTTATGTTGGTAAATCCTGACAATACAACTAACAAGAAATTACCTACTTGTTCAGCATTTCCATAATGGTCGTACAGGTCTTTGGAGAAACCACTAATGTTATCGCATTTTTCTATCAAAAAGCAACAAGGGAAAGATGGTAGTCAGCTACATGATAATTAAGATAATTGCAGAAAAGATAACCCCAAATAAATTTTCTGAGCATTAGAAGGAAGGATGAAGAAAAGGAAATTACCATGAGCCATGCATGAGCAATATCTATTGTTCGAGCTGTTGGTGTTACAAAAACAGTGTCACATCCCTGAGGATTGCAGTTAGAGATTCAATTATTTAATCATCTATTTATAAAATGAAGTATAAAAATAAACTGACTAGAACTTGCAAATAATACATAAATGTAGAAACAAAGCTACTTTCCCCCAACACGTACTTGTCCTTCATGTAGACATTCAAAGTTTGCAGTGCTCTGATTGTGAAGGAACTTAATGCGATCTTCTCCACTGACTTTGTTTCAAATGAGCCAAAATATTTGCATGTAAAATTAAGAAAACAATAAAATATGTCAATGACTCATCTCTCAATCACCTAAGAGATAAGGTGAAGAATTGTGATTGGTTTAATATCTTTAACACGCCCACACAAGAGCCCCTTGTAGATGTGTACAGACAAACCCACTCTACCTTGTGCTAAACCTCAACATCTCATGGAGGCCGTGGTATGATACCCTAAAAGGACCAACTCTCCCAATAGCTGAAGTTATATGGTTAAGCCTCATGATTGATTTTACATCTCACTTAATTAATAACTAACTAAATAATCATCATACCAATCACAAAAGGAAAAATGGAAACATCAAGACTCCAGCCAGGTAATTGAAAGCAAGTGATAAAATTGTGGCAATATAAAACTTACGTTTTATTTGAACAAGAATCATTTCAAGAGAACATATGCTCAGTCAAAACTTCAATCAAATGAGTAGCTACTTGTTTTACTATCTTATAGTTTATAGTAATTGAAGCCATGGCATCCCCCATTAGACATTCTTGAAGAATTTTAATGATGGCCATTTGTCTCAAGAAAAGGAGGCTCTTATGGACCTCAACCAAGCTCTCATGTTCCAAGAAGAACTTTGTAGAGACAAGACTAGTATTAAATAAGAATTATAACCTAAGACTTCAAAATTGGCACTTCCAATTCTTAAAATTTGAGCATACCCTAAAAACAAATCACCAAGCAGAAAACAATGCACTACATTACTTAGTATAACAAAGAGAAAGAGCAAATATCTCTGAACTAATAGAATATGTAAATATAAAACTTTGGGTAGGTTCTTCCTCGTCAGATGTTTCCCTTCTCCTTTATAGCTTTTCTAGCTAACCAGTCTGTGCTACAAGAACCACAAAACTTTCAAATTCCAATAGTGTCAGGTATTTGCATTTCCAGAGAAACCTGAATGATAAAGAAGCTGCAGAACTGAAATGACTCCTGTTGATGCTGGAGTCATTTAATATGCCCCCTGACTTAATGCAGAAGTGCAAACTGTTGACAACACGGGAGAACTTTTGTGTAAATCCTACTTTTACTTTATTACCCACAGATATAAGCCCTATGGTCTATGGACATTCAAGGTTCCTCCAAGCTTTAGGATTTGTATGGACTGAAGAGTCTCAAAAAGGTATTGGGTATTGGTAAGCAGCAAATTAGGAGAGGAAATGGTGCAGTGTAGGTCATGTGTGGGTCTTCTCTGAAAATGTAGCCGACCTATTTATTCTAACTTAAAAGACATTTTACAATATAACAATTCACTAAAATTTAAAAAAAAAACTATTTCTACCTTTTCTGTTAGTAATTCCTTTACACTTGTTTTTTGTTAGCAGCAGTTTTATTTTATATAATCCCAATATGCCTGAGAAAATGCATTGCCGTTGTGTGGAGAGGCAATGGTGCAGGAAAAGCAAGTACCTCTTAACCGGCCAAAGTGTGAAAGATCCACAACCTATGCCATTGGATGTCATAAAGAATTAAATTAAGCATACAACTAAATTATACATTATCTAACAACATATATATATATATATATCTTAATATATCTCTATGACTAATATACATAATTTGGTAAGCATGAAACTACAAGAGTTCAAATTTGTATTAACATTTTAGAAAACTTGTTGGTAGCCATATAAGCTAGTTCACCTTTTGTAAAGTTGGAAACTACAAGGTCAGAGATTTAACCAAAATTAGATAAGTTCGCATACGTGTTTACTTTAGTACTCCCTCTGAAAGAGTATTTACTTGTTTTTTTTTTTAAATTATAGACTAAATAATAGAAGTTCTAGAGTAAGTAATAGAAGTTATTAATTAATAAAAGTTAAAAAAAAAACATAAAAATTTACATACTTCGGTATAAAAATTTACTGACTTCAATTTTTCAATCTGTAACTTCTTCTATTACTCAGTTTGTAACATCTGACATTCAAGTCTTCAATTTCAAAAGGATAATACTGAGTCAATTTTAGTGCCAACAAAATAAGCCGTAAGGACTACCATATTTTCTTCGCCTACTAGATTAAGCATCTCAATTCAAAGAAATAAATAGAGTAAGCATTGATTTTTGTGGTTTATTTTATATTGTTTGTCAAGCAGAGAGAATGAGAAAACACACTAAACTACACGCATAAAAAAAATACATACCACAACCCCGTTCTCTACAGCATCCAGTGCTTCATCGTCATTATGAAACGTCTCAATGATCCCTTCCCCAGAAATATCTCTGCCTGCAGTTTTGACATCATCCTGCAATGAGTAATATCTAAGGGTACTTAAAAAAAACAGAAGATATAATATATTGTTAGTCCTTATACATTACACTAATTTTAAATTTGATTCTGATATGACATAAAATGTTGTCCATTGGAGGTACAACACAATCAATTCTATGAACCAAGTAGAAAATATATAGATCAGAAATACTATTATAACATTAGCTGTGACAACTAAATCCCTGTGTATTGTATAATTCCTACTAACTCCATACCAGTCTCACAATATAAAACAGAAGCAAACAACAAGAACAACATTGGAAATTGTAAATATAGAAACTAAATTGAAGGCTTTTCAATTAGGAACCAAAATAAAAAAATGTTATGTTTTATTTTTCTAAAAATTATAAAATCAAGTTTTCTACGGCAATAACTTATCAGTCTTGAGCAAAACATACAAGTAAATACCAACAAAAGTCACAGTAATGGGTAACTACTATCAACTGATCCAGAAGTTTAAGCCTCTAGGTTTGAAGTAACTAAAATGTGAAAACATTAAAATTCAAAAAACAAGTTTCCTAGATAGGAATCATCATCTTCAAAATCCAAGTCATTTTCTTTATCATTTCCACTACAATTACAGCTGCAGATTTATTCCACTTCCTCCTCCAGAACTTCATCAATCTCTAGTTCTTCTGCTGGAGGTGCAGCAGCTCACCTCAGTCCTGTTCACTGCCTAGTGTATATTGAAGTCCCAAATCCAAAAAATAGCACCAAAAAACTCCTAACGTGAGGGTTTGTTCGTAATATTACGGAATGTCATGGGCGCGCCGCTATCGCGCGCCACACCCCGCGATTCCGCGACGTCGCAACTGATAAGCGTGCAAAGCAAGAAACGAGAAAGAATGCTTAGAAATGTTGGAAAATTACCAGAAAGTCATGATCAATAGGAGGAGGAGAGAGGTCAAAAGGCAAGGAGTGAGCACAAATCAAAGACATTGACTTCTTCTTGTTGTTGTTCTTCGTGAGATGCAGAGAGCAAAACGCAGCGTTTGGGGGGAACAGAGAGAGACGCCATGGTAATGGTTGGTTTTGAGGAGGGTGGAGCGAAGGTGGTGGTGCTACTATCACCGTTGTTGTCATTTGGGATTAGATAATTGAGAAGACAATAAACTCTTTCAAGTTTCAAATGGAATCTAATGTGAGAAGGGTTGGTTTATAGCATCCAATTTTTATATTTTTTGCTACTTTGGGATAGAGCATGGAAAAAAATAAAACACAAGAATAAGAGATAAAAATAAATAGATACAAAGAAAAAAAATATTTAACAAGAGAAAAGGTAAAATGAATGATGGTGATTTTATTCATTATTATTTACTGCTTTTGATATTATATTTTAGTTATTTAATATTGTAATGAAAAAACAACTCTCATCACTTATCAATTATGGATCTATGAATTATACAGACAATATCATTTAATAAATTTTGTGTGTGTTTTTTTTAATTAAATAATTTTATCCTTTAATGAATTAAAGACTGTTTATTTATTTATTTAACAAAATAAATAATCAAATAATTTTTCTTTATTTTAAAATAATTAAATAAATTTTTAAAATAACGGATACATAATTTTTTAATATTAATTTTACAAGATTATATTATTTTACTATTTTAGTTCATTATTCATAAAAAATAAAATTCTGTATATGTAATAAAAATATGAATACACATAAACAAAAACTAGTTTTATATAAAAAAAAATACTTCAAAATATTTATTATTTTAATAATAAACATAATCATTTATACATATACACAAAACACAACTCTTTCCCCAGATTGTATAGATGGATTTGTAGGAAAATGTCAAAAGCAAAATTGCAAAATGATTTATTAAGGGTAATATGATGTATCAAGAAAAAAGTTATCATTTCCAAACATTCTTTAGGAGATGCATTACGATCGTGATGTGACATTGAGTTTCATAATGAGACTAGAGATGCAAGGTTGAAATATCATAGATGTATGATTGATGAGACTAGAGTTTTATGGTCATTAATGATGGATGATTGCATTACTTGTATGTACATATTTTGAGTCCCCGAGCCAATAATTTTACATAGTTATTGAATAGATGTATGTAATTTGAATATTAATGACAAATCGTTACAATACTTCTATGTGCATATTTTGAGTCACAAATTTTACATAGTTATTGCATGAAGATATTTTCATGTTATGGACCATAAAAATACATTTTGATTAATTAGTCTTATCATATTATAAAATACATGATAAAAAGCAAGAAGAATGAATTGTCTCCTCCATGCGACATTCTTATTTAGGATGTTGGTAGATCGACCAAGATCATGAAAAATATATTTACAATCAAGACCCATTGAATATTGATTATGAAATTCAAGTAGTGTTAAAGAGTTGTAGGAAAGATTAAACAATTTAATCATAAACAAAATATTTTGACACAATACATCAAATAATTGATAGTCTATAATAAAGATTTAATCATGACTCGTTTTAATAAGGGAATATGTTATTTTTGTTTTTTTACTTTTTTTATTTTAATGATTATAATTTAACTCTTGTTTGTATGATTTGTCTTGTTTGTATATTATATTCTTATAACTTTATATTTTTAATTATAATTATGTAGTTAAATGTGACACTTATTTAAATTTATTATTTGAAATTTAATTTTTGTTATCCATTATTTTACAGATTTTGTATTATAATCTTATATTATTTTCAATTTAACTTTTAAAAGTATATTTTTTACATTATTTTACAACGATTACTTAGATATAAAAATTTTCTCAATATTAAGTTTAAATTTATTTTTAACGCAAAAGCAATATAGTTATTTTACATATTAATCGATTAAAAAAAATTAATTGATCAATCAAACTAATTACAAATTTTTCACTTATTTATCTTTAATTTTTAAATTGTTCTCCTTTAATTCACACATGAATCTCTTTTCTTCATCCCTCAAATCCAGTTCCAAATCTACACACTAATATTACGGTGTTCATGGATTGGATTTTTCAAAATCCAATCTATAGATTCAATCCAAATCCAAATAAATGGATTGGATTTAAAATTCATATTCATTTTAACTAGATCAAATTTAAATGGATTTTTTTAAAATTCATTTAAAGTGGATTAAATCTAGATTCAATCCATTTTGTTAATTAGATTAAATTCACTTTGTCAATTACATGAAATCTATTTTGATATGGACACAGACTAACTTGTCTCGAATCGGGCATAAGCCGACTCAACCTGAACGCGGACCAACTCGGTTGAATCAGCTTAACCCGAATCGACAACGACCCGAGCTTGGACGACTCGACATCAGCCCGAACGACTCAACATCGGCCCGGACTATACGACTAGACATCAGTCCGGGCCTGGACGACTCGACAATGGCTTGGGCCTGGATGATTCGACTCGACATCAGCCCGAGTCCGCTCAACTTGACATTGAACCGGGCCCGCTCAACTCAACATTAGTCAGGGTCCAATCGACTCGACATCGACTTAGGCCCGCTCCGCCCGACATCGGCTTGAGCCCGGACGACTCGACATTGGCATAAACCCAGACAACTCGACATAATTTCAGACCCGCACGACTCAACATTGGTTCGAGACAGGACGACTCGACATAGACCTAGGCTCGCTCTACTCGACAATGGCTCGGGCTGGCTCGGCTCGACATCAACCTATGCCCAATTGAATCGTCATCAGCTCGGGCACAGACAACTCAACAATGGTTTGAGCCTGGATGATTCAACATCAGACCAGGCCCGCTCCACTCAACATCGGCTCGAGCCCGGACGACTCGACATTGGCCCGAACCCGAACGACTCAACAATGGCCCAAGCCTGGATGATTCGACAACAGCCTAAGCCCATTCAACTCGACATCGGCACAGGCCCACTCAGCTTGACATCAGCTCGGGCCCGCTCAACTCGACATTAGCAAGGGCCCAATCAACTCGCCATTGACCTGAGCCCGTTGCACCCGACATCGACCCGAGCCCGCTGCACTCAACATCAGCTTGAGTCCGGACGACTCGACATCAGTTTGGGCCCGGAAGACTCGACATCAACTCGGGCCTGCTCGACTTGACATTGGCCCAAGCCAGCTCGGCTCGACATTGGCCAGGGCCTAATTGACTTGACAGACCTAGGCCTGCTCCACTCAACATCGACTCGGGCTCGTTTAATTTGACATCGACTCGAGCCCAAGAGACTCAACATTGGCTTAGATCGCTTCGGCTTGACACAGATCTGGGCCCAATCGAATCCACATCAGCCCAGGCCCAGACGATTCAACATGGGCCCAGGCCCAGACGATTCAACATGGGCCCGGACCCAGACAACTCAACATCGGCCTGGGCCCAGACGAATCGACAATGGCCCGAGCCTGGATGACTCGATATCGACCCAGGCCTAATCCACTCGATACTAGCCAGAGCCCAATCGACTCAAAATCGACCCGGGCCTGCTCCACTCAACATTAGCCCGAACCCAGACACCTCGACATCGTTCCAAGCCCAAACGACTCAAAATTGATTTGGGCCCGAACGATTCGACATCGGTCCGAGCCCAGATGATTCGACATCGGTCTGGGCTTGGACAACTTGTCAATGGACTGGGCCCGGACAACTCAAAATCGACTTGGGCCAATTCGGCTTGACATCAACCTGGCCCGCTCGGCTCGACATTGGTCAGGGCCCAATCGACTCGACATAAACCCAGGTCTGCTCCACCTCGCTCCACTCGACATTAGCCCGAGCCCAGGAGACTCGACATTGGCCCGGGCCTAATTGACTCGACATCAACCCGGGCTCGGGAGACTCAACATAAGTTCGGGCCTGTTCGGCTCAACATCGACCAGGGCCCAATCGACTTGACATCGACTCGGGCCCGCTCCACTCGACATCGACCCGGGCCCATTAGGCTTGACACCAGCCCGAGCCCGAGAGACTCGACAATGGCTCAGGCCCGGTCGGCTTGACATTGGCCAGAGCCCAATCGACTCGAAATCAGCCCAGGCCCATTCGGCTCAACATCAACCCAGGCTTACTAAGCTCGATATTGACCTGAGCCCGCTCCACTCACATCGGCTTGGCCCCTGGAGACTCGACATTGGCTCGAACCCGCTCCACTCGACATCGACTTGGCCCCGGGAGACTTGACATTGGCCCGAGCTCACACTACTCAACATCGGCCCAGCCTCAGGAGACTCAACATTGGCCCGAGCCCGTTCGACTTCACATCGACCCGGGCTTGCTCAGCTTGACATCGGCTCGGTCCCAGCAACTCGACATCAGCTCAGGCTTGCTCGACTCGACATCGACTCAGGAATGCTCAGCTCGACAACGAACCAGGCGCGCTCGGCTCACAATTGACTCGGGCCCGCTCAGCTCGATATGGTCCCGAGACTGCTCGATTAGACATTTGTCCGGGCCCACTCAGTTCGACATCGACTGGATTGTCTTTGCTTAACTTGGATCAAGCCAAGTCAAAATTCATCCCAAATGCAATTTGGATAATCCAAAAATGTATCAAATCTATATTTTATCCATATCCAATTAAATGGATTGGATTTAAAATTCAAAAATATGGATTTGGATTTGAAATAAATCCATTTAAATGGGTTAAAACTAATATGGATATGGATACATATGGATTGGATTTTGTAATTTGGATTTTTTGCCACCCTTAACTTACATATTTAAAAAAGTTTACTTGCCATAAATTTTAGCTATAACAAATAAACTTGTACCCTGGTTATCGCACAAGCTAAAAAAACTAGTTAAATTAAATACAACAAAGCAAGATGAAGAAACGGATGAACATTAGATGATTAATAAATATATTAAATAGATTGAAGCAAGATAAAAAGAATAATACATTATGAATAGGAAATATTCATTCAACCAGAGGCATAATGACCTAGAGGCTAGAGCAAACCATATCTGGGAAGGGAACAAGACATTCAATCAACTATTGAACTAAGTATGGAAGAAGCATGAGGTGGGGATTTTAGCCACTATTCTGCAGCAAGATGGTGATGTGACTAAGGCATAACCATTAAAAAAATTCAAAAGGATTTTTTATGATAACATGTACTCAACTATGCAGAGTAAGGAAGTGTTACATCGCTAAACCGAAACTGAAATGTCAGATCCACCTCCTTGAGTGGCCTTGAGTCTTTTTTGCCCAGATTCAATCACATCTGCAATCGGATTTGCATACTTGTGAAACTGCAAAAATCCAAAACGCGATAGTCCAATTATTTCTCATTCACTATAACAATAAGCGAAACAAAGATCATCATGCAAGATTTAGAACAGACACGGCAGTGCCAGGAGCATGGATTCAAGCTAATCACATCACAAAAATTAAACAGTAAAATAAAAGTAGAGTTCACGTGAAAGATGTAACTGTATGGACCAACTTAAGAAACTTCTAAAAATTTTGTTCAGTGCAAGAAGCATGGATGCAATTTGAAGATTTTTAAGCCAAACATGGTAATTAGATCACACAGATGTCCAAAATATAAAAAATGGCCTACCGCTTCAACTAACTCTTCACATTTGCGGCCTAACCGCTCCACTTCAACTGCTGCAGATTCTTTTACTGATGCAATTTTACTATTTATGGCATCCGCCTGTCCATAGCAGATAAGAAATAAATACTTAATCTTTCATCAATTATATCCATTTATCCTGAAACTTAAAAAATGCAACCTCAGATAGCGCAGCCTCCACATTTCTCTGCCTTGTTTCTGTAGTAGAGCACTTAGATTCCACCTCTGATTTTGTACTGCTTAAATATTTAGTTGCTTCTTCCCGCATAATATTGCACTCTTTCTCCGTCTGCTTCATTAATTCTTCCATCTGCTCAACTGGGGAAGGGAAAACAAGTCGAAAAAGTTGAAGATAAAACACAACAAAATGCAACCTTAAGGAACAGTTTACATAGCATGAAAGTTTTCGACAAAAATCGCTAAAAGTAATGTGACGTACAGTTGTGCTGCTTTTCAGCCAGCAAATGCTATTTAAAAGAGAGAGAGAAAGGAAAACAAAACTATTGAACAAAAATCAAGCCAGATTACTTGTGAGCAGCAGTTTTTGTAGATTGTGTTTCGTAAATGTTATCATCACTCGTGCTAAAACGGTTAAGCCATCAATCCATAAGTAGAAACATAGCATTGTTTGCACTAGAAGGTACCTTTACTTTGTCTTTCAACCAGTCTGGCCTCAAGTGACTTCTCTAACATTTCTTCATCGCTAAGTTTAGCTTTCAACGTTTTAAGATCCTTTTCAATAGATTTACCAGAATTTACCTATAGAAGACAAAACTGACATCAAACAAGGTTTTGCGTCGTAATAATCTTTGAAGGAATGTGGAGAAGTCCATAATAAATCTCATATCTCTAAGCACTCCAATTTAAGCTCCGTTAAAGAAAACACTTCTTGCCCCCAGCAGATTTTCAGTCATTATGACAAATGCCAGAGCAGAAGTCAACTGATCAGAGTATGTTTACCTGTTCTTGTATATCCTGCATCAGCTTGTAGTGTTTTGACATTTTCTTGTACACCTACAAAAAATTATTAACGATAAAGTGATCAACATTCAAGCAACAAATCATCGTGAATTGGTCCATGTGTTACAGCTCTTTACATTGTAGTTTGCCTTCTGAAATTATGTAAGTATTATAGATATTAAAGATTGAACAATATCCATGGCAAATTTCATCTGTCAATCCATGCTGCCGTTTGATTTTCTAGTCACAATGCAAGGGACGTTTCAGCAATGGCACCAACTAATTGACTACTCAATTCAGTCATAACTCAATAGGTCAAGGCTTCACAAAATTAAAATTGTGTTGCAATTGCATTCTGGAATAAATTTTAAGTATGTTTGGTTGGAAGGAAAGGAAATAGAGAAGAAAAAAAAATACATATAACAAAATATTTTTTCTAGTTTGGTTAGAAGGAAAGTAAGAGGAAATGCTAAAGAAAAGTTGAAATTTATAAACAAAACTTCCTCTCCTTCCCGGCTTGTACTGTCCTTTCAACTCAAATTTCAAACTTTTCTCTACACTGTTCAAAACACACAACTCCATAAGTAAATTAAAATAGAAATTTACTGTCATGAATCATGATAGTCAAATGCGGATGAAGGGGCGCTAAGAATAGACCTAGTATGCAACAAAAACTCTGGGAAATAAACTTCACAAGTTCAACAAGAGCTCTATTCACATGTAAAGTTTGCATAGAAGTGTAATAATAAAAGATTAATTTACTGTGACCTAAAGTGCAGATGATGAGGGAATAAGAAAAGATCCGGTCTGCGATAAAAATACCTTGGAAAAAACTTCAACAAGGGCAGTCTTCTCGTGAAAAGCTTGCATTGCTAATTTTTCAGCATTCCTTGCCTCCTCTCGAGCTAATTTCTTTTCCTCTAAAGCTCTCTTCATGGCAAGTCAGAGTAGTAAATTTACATCAGTACTGGCAGAGTAAAAATCCAGAACTCTCTCAAAGAGCAAAAACATCTAAACCAAGCATTACAATAGAATCTTTTCACGCATTAGTAAAAATCCACTACAAATTGCAGGAAAAGGACAACAGTTTAAAACTGACAATGTTCTCCAAAACTGGAAGATGATCAACTGTGGAGTGAGGAACCAACACGAAGGTAAGGTAGTCAAATAATCGCCAATATAATATTCATACAAGCAAATTGGTTGGAGAAATGCTATGTATGCCACAATGTTGTAGCCAAGAACACAATTAAAACCAATTAATTTTGATTATACTTGGAATAGAAGAACAAAATAAAAAAATGAATGAATTTGGATATCCATGCTACTAATTACTGGAGTGAACCAAATAAAAAAAATACCTGTACTTTATCAGGTGATTGGGCAATTCTTGAACGTAGATTTGCATTTTCTTGAACATTTTGTACCAATGTAAATTCAGCATTAGAAATCTGGGCTACGAAAAAGGAAAATAGGATAAGTATTAATATAATCTATGCACCAAGTAGTCAAACTTTCAGGAGAAATGGGGGTTGAAGTAAGCAGACCAAGGGAGGAACTTCAACACCAAACTGAAAACAATGTTTAAACAGTCAGATCACAATGTAATATGCACAAGCACAAGACCTACATAGCCTCAACTAATTAAACCAAAGCCATGTCCAATGTCTACACTCTACACAAATGAAGAGACACTTGTATCCAACTAAACATAACTAGTCCGTTTAAAGCGTTAATTGCAGATTTTTAAAAGCAGAGAAAAAGCACCTCAAAACCAACATTTTCCACAAATTGCACTCATAATACATTTACAAACTACATAATCCAAAGATTCAGCTCTGCAAGTTTATGCAAATTGTTTCAATCCTTTTACTCCTCTGCCGTTATTTCTTTAACACACCATCCAAAATCACCAAGATAAGGACATATAAGATTCAACAACTAAGCTTCAATTACAGCCCCAGAGCATTAGATGGTAAACAATGACTGACCTTCTCATCCATTTCCCCAGTCCTATCCTTCAACTTCCTCCAAGTACTCCTCAACGAACTCTGGTTTCTGTTCAGCGCCCCAACCGATTGTTTCAGCTCGTTAACTTTCGCCTCTACCTCCTGAGCAAGAGGCATCTCTCGCTCCCTCGCCTCATTGCATTCCGCAATCTCCCCTTTCAACTGCCACAAAACCACTCATTCAGTTCAAAAGAATTTGAAATTGAGATGAGATGATATCCAACACAGACCTGCAGCATCTCGTTCTCCAACTCCGCTTGCTGCACCTCCAGAGCGTTAAATTCGTTCACGATCTCCGACACCGTGTTCATTCTCGTGTCCCTGGGATGCACAAAACGACAACGACAATTAGAATTTCTCTTAATCGAGCGAGGAAGCTAAGAGACTGACCTGTCAAGGAAGAAATTGAGAAGAGCGCCGAGGAAGATGTCGGTCCGGTGAGGATCCGGCAGGAGGAAATCGGCGAAGGTGAACTTGCGAGGGCACTCGATGTCGGTGAGAACCTCCTTGATCCTGCTGAAGAGTTTGACGGCGCGAACGGATTCAACGTGGAAATCAGGGTTTTCAAGATGCTCTAGGGCGTCGAAGTCGAGTTGCTCGATGTCTTCCCTGCGGAAAAGGAAGAGAGGAAAAAGGTGAGTGAGGAATGTAGCGATGAAGAAGACGCGAAGAGAGAATAGAGAGAGACTCGAGGAGAACGCCAAGATGGAAGAGGATGCGGGTGTAGAGGTCGGAGATCAAGTCAGGGTTGGGTTTCGCGAGTTCCTGCTCCGTCACATTCGCGATCTCGAACTGCCCTAAGATTGCGACTATTTCCGGCCGCTGGAGCCTTGGGTATTCGTAATTCGACGCCGCCATCTTCTTCTTCTTCTCAAGAGTTCAAGGTTTCAATACGAGAGAAAGATCACAAACTCAAACCCAAAATTAAATTAAATTGAAATCGTCACAATTTTCCCGCCAAGTACTTCCACGGATAGCAATGGTTTCATAATGATTATAATACGAGTAAATTACAAGACTATCCTCTAAGTTTTCTCTATGTCATTTATGTATAATTTTTAATAGATTTTTCTCCTTTGTTTATTATATTTTCAGTATTTTGAGAGGTTTTAATTTCCAATTTTATTTAAAAACAGTGTATTTTTTAAAAATTGGTATTAATTGCATTTAGATAGAAATTATGTGAGGGAGTAATATTTGATGAGATAACTTTTTTATCATTTACAATTTAATTAGACGGCTCATTCCTATTATAACTATCACACAATATGGAATTTATTGTGAATATTAAAAAGATTCACAATTTACACCTAGAAAATCTAGAATTTATTATGTTACATTATCAACATTTAAACGTCGTTAAAATTAATTTAACATAACGAAATATATTGACCATGAAACAAAAAAACATTTCAAAATATTAAAATGATAATAACAAGAGTTAAGAAGTTAACCATTTTTAGTCAAAAGTAATTAATTATAAAAAGGAGTTAATAAGTCGTCCCTTTTTTTTCAAAAATAATGATGGGTAATTGGATACATTAATTAGCTATAATTTTCAAGTTAATTATTTAATTATCTCGTTCTAAAAAATGCTAAAAACTTATGGGGGAAACATTTTTTTATTGGAATGAGTTAAAATATTTTAAGAATATTAATGTGTATTTAAAAAACATTAACTCCAACCTATTTTAAAATTAGATAACTAAAAACCATATAAAAAAAACTAATTCGTAACAGATTTTAATAAACTAAAAACCAAAAAAAAATGATTTACCAAAGAAAAACAACAAAATGGATATGACTCTATTTATATATGAAAAAATCGATTTATACATAAAAATAACAAAATGGATTGTGAACTCTACTTTATATTTATATATATATATAAAAAAAAGGTAAAATCAACTTATAAAAAAAAACATGTCTATTTTTGTAACTTTGTTAGTACACACAAAATTGAGTTTTTACTAAAAAAATCTACAAAAAAGAATTGGAGGAAAAAATAAGGACAAAATGATATTTTATTTCATGTTTAGATTTTTTTTAAAATAACACTACTTTTACTTTTATTTCTTCGTCTACACCTTTTTATTTTTATTTTTTTATCTAATACCGAACTTTTTTTCTCGGATAACACTATTTTTACTTTTAAATATTTATAAAATAGTAGTGAATATAAATATTTATAAAATTGAAATAAAAGAAATTTTGAATTTTGAAAATTAAAAATTAAATATATAAAAAATTATGAAGAAATATAATTATAAAAAGAATGAAATAAAATATTTTATAAGTATTTTGATGTAAGTAAATATTATGGGTAAAATAAATGTAAAATTGTAACATTATTTTCTTTTTTTATATTTTTATAGTAAATTTGAATTGTGAAGAATAAACCATAATACATTTGTACATATATTTGATAATAAAATTCGGATGAAAAAATTATAATAAGTTATAATGTTGGTACCAAATTAAATGTTGGTATTTTTTGTTTGTTAAAAAATATCAAAATAAATAATAATAAAAATTAAATAAAATTGTTTGGATATTTTATAAAAGAAAATATTAACTAAATGGTTTAAAAAATTATAAATAAAAATTAAGTTATTAATTGATGATATGTATGTAATAATAAAAAAATTAAGTGAATAAATTTATTATTAGATTTAATAAATATATATATATATAAATTATAATTTTAAAATAAGAAAATAAAGAAAAAAAAAATATATTTAAATTGAAAAATTATGTAAATAATGAGTTATATATAAATATATGTTCTAAATTATAATAACAAATATGATTATATAATATTTCTTATAATTTTTTAGGGTTTAGGAAATTGGTGTTTATGGTATATAGTTTGTGGTTTGGAGTTTATGGTTCAGGGTTTGGATTTAGGGTTCATTAGTTATGGTTTAGAGCTTAAGGATTATGGTTTAGAGATCAGTGTTAGGGTTTATGGTTTATATTTATTATGTCCATAATATTTACTTACATCAAAACACTTATAAAATATATTTTTTTTTTATTGATATTTCTTAATAAATTTTTATAATTTTAATTTTTAATTTTAATTTTCAATTTTTCTTTTATTTTAATTTTATAAATATTTAAATTCACTACAATTTTATAAATATTTAAAAGTGAAAATAGTGTTATCTGAGGAAAAAAAGTGTTATTTGAGAGAAAAAGTCTCATGTTTATGTGTACTTTTTTTCCTATATGTTATCTATCTATCTTCAATTTTGTGTATCTAGTTAATATAGTCTTAAGATTTGAGTTGAGATATTCCATGTGAGCTATTTATAAACCTTCATGGACTTAGATCTTTGACCATGGTTTCTCCAAGTTTTAATGTTGTGACATATTATGATGTATTTTCATAAAATATGAATATCATCGAGAATTTATGTAGTGTAATGAGAGATATTGTGCAAGTAAATTAGAGCATTTATGTGATATAATCAAGGATATTACGCGGGGCATTTATGTGATATTATAAGGGATATTACGTGGGACATTAATGTGATATTATAAGGGATACCGCGTAAGTAAATCAAAACACTTAAAGAGATCGAGATTTTGTGCATTAAAAACGCATTAATTATGTTGTGATGAGATTGTTTATTCCTGATATTATTTTAACAAAATCACCAAATTGGGTCTAGGCTCACTTTATCGCGTTGGACCTATTCGTTTGGTCTACTCGGCATAATTCCTAGCAGTCCCGGGTGCAGAGAATGGAGAAGGTCGTCATGCTTGGCTTAGACCTTGATCTCCCATAATGGAGGAGGTCTACTCGCTCGGCCTGGACCTCGAGCTACCAAAATAGAGAAGGTTAGCATGCTCTGTTTTCTCATGATTTAAACCGAAATGGAATACATCTGACTTGGACTTTGATCGGTATGTGTCCGATAAAATCCAAGACGATACAACCTTGAGCCAAGCAAGCGAGGTGAAAAGGCTTGTAAAAAACATTTGCGACTAAGTATGACCGTTCAATACATTTGTCTTTAAGAGTAATATAAGTTTTTATGTGACAAAGGTGAAGTTAAAATCAAACCTAAGCTTTGATCGACACACGTGTGCGAGCATTTGTCGAAGTCGTTTATGGTTAAGCTCGATCGCTTGTTAGATCTATCTTTGAAAAAAGTATATGTTTAAGCAATAAATGACCTATCCTTTGGCGAGGGTGTGGGTTCGGTCGAACAACTTGATTCTGAGTCGCTTCAAAGTTGTTGTTGATCGCAAACTCCCGAATCCGATGTAGGGGTAACTAGACTTTGTTCAGAGTTGCGGTTAGTTGCGAACTCATCGGTACGATGTAGATTGTAGAGGCAACTGATTTTTGTTCCAATGTAGGTGTGACTGGTTTTTGTTTTGAGTTGCTTGTCGATCGTAGTCTTCCGGATCCGACGTAGAGGCAACTGATTTTTGTTCCGAGTTGTTTGTCGACTGTGGACTCTCGGGTCCGATGTAGAGACAACTAATTTTTTATCTGAGTTGTTTGTTAATCGCGGACTCCCGGGTCCGATGTAGAGGCAACTGATTTTTGTTATGAGTTGCTTGTCGATCGCAAACTCCCAAATCCGATATAGAGGCAACTGGTTTTTGTTCCAAGTTGCTTGTCGATAATGGACTCCCAGGTGAGATGTAGATGTAGAGACAACTGATTTTTGTTCAAAGTTACTTGTCAATCACGGACTCTCAGGTCCGATGTAGATTGTAGAGGCAACTGATATTTTTTCCAAATTGCTTTTGGTCGAAAAAGTCGGTTTGAGAATGGTTCTAACCCCTTTTTTTTTAAAAAAAAAACACATACAAATTCTATACGAAAAATACCATTTTATTGAAAATTACCTTGTTAGAAATAATTGTTTTGTTATACGTATTTTTTATTTATTTATTTTAATTCTTTTTATTGAGAACATACTAAAGTTAATTATCTTTAGATGAAAACATATATACAATGACATATAATTTTATAAGTAAGATAGTAAGATATAAAATATTTTAAGATGAGCGTTTAAAAATCATAACAATTATTTATTTTCTTGAGATTTTGTCTCCTGGGAAACATTATGATCTTTATATTTTGTTGTTCTATAAAATTGAAGTATCTTTTGTTTTATCCACATAAGAATTAATAATGATTTATTTTACCAAAATATATAATTTTCTCTTTTTCATGTATTGAAATAATATTTTATTTTTATAAAAAAATATATAATGAAACAAAAGTAAATAATAATACTGCAGTGCATGAATACAGTGTACATAAAATAAAGTTAAGACTTAATAAGAATGCATACAAGTGTACATAATTTTTTAAAACCAAATTTTTAATACTTAAAAAATGAAACGATTTCCATTGATATAAATTCATATCTTAAGTGGGTTTTATCCTTTTGTAAAACTGTAATTGGCCAACAAAGCTAGTGCAACGAAACACAAAATAGTTGGTTTTTTTTTTCAATTAAATAAATAATTACCAAACATATTCAAGTGTCCCAAAGATCAAATTTAATACAACAAAAATTAAAATCCGGGTAGTTCACATGTTTAAACCTAAATATCCACTAACTGGATGGATTGAATAAATTTTATTTGAAGATATAACGTATGGGATAAAAAAATCATTAATTTATTTTGATTCATTATAAATTTAACTAGAATGCGGATTAAATAAAAGTTTAATTCAATGTTCATTGACAATTTTTTCCAGCATATCTAATCAAATTCATAAGAAAATGTTTTAACACTAAAGTTGAGGATAAAATTTTGTGTATCTAGTGAATATGCTAAGATTTGAGTTGAGATAATCCTTGTAAGTGGATCTTTGGCATTGGTTTCTCTAAGTTTTAATGTGGCATATTATGGTATATTTTCATAAAATATGAATATTATCGAGTATTTTTGTAGTGTAATAAGATATATTGGGTAAGTAAATTAAAACATTTATGTGATATTATAAGGAATACCGCGTAAGTAAATCAGAACACTTAAAGAGGTTGGGATTTTGTGCATTTAAAACACATTAATTATGTTATGACGAAATTGCTTATTTCTGACATTATTTTAACAAGATCACCGAATTGGGTCTAGACCCACTTTAACGCATTGAGCCTGTTCGGTCAGCCTTATCGGGCTATCTGATGGGTCGATCTACTCGGCCCAATTCCCTGTAGTCCCAGGAATGGAGAAGGTCGTCATATTTGACTTAGACCTCAAATTGCCATAATGAAGGAGATCGACTTACCCGACTTGAACCTCAAGCTACCAAAATAGAGAAGGTTAACATACTCGATTTTCTCACGATTTAAATCAAAATAAAATACATCCAACTTAAACTTTATTAGTATGTATCTGATTAAATACAAGACGATACACAACAAAATTTGTAATTTAATACGTCGTACAATATCATGTTGACTTTATTAATGTTTAAATTAATATGAAATTAACACCCCCAACAAAACAATGATTAACTTATGTTACATTATCTTCACATAACAATAAAAACACTTTATTTAATAAAAATAATAGACTAGATCGAAATCAATTATGAAGTCAAAATGTTAACCGATTAGACATAAATTTAATTGATTACAAGAACATTCTAATAAATTAAAACATGCATGGCCTCATGTCTAATCCATGATAGCTTCCTCCACTTAAACACGTTATTTCCAATGTTTCAAATCCATCCACACGGTCAGAACCCATTTCCGTACAATTACAAATTAAGGGTTAAATTTGTAATTATAATTCAACCCAGAATTTCCATAATTTTCTTCACAATTTAAGGGGAACCATTCTTCCCTCCTCCCTATTCTTTTTCTCCTTTCATATCACTACAAATCAATACAATTAATCATGAAAAATAGTTACACTTTCTCAGCTTTCAAATTCATTTAAAGAGTAAATAAATCCAACAAAAAAACCTTGAAATGAATAGACTCCACCTATCCACATGTTTCGAAGTTATTTTTAAACTGTAATAAAATGGAAAAGGGTTATAATAATAAGTCATGGAATCTTTCACACATGCTGTAACAAATAATAAACTCCTTAACTAAACATGTTATAAAAAACAATTTAAATGAACTTGGTAAAGAAATACCCTCCTCAAAATTCATTTAATAGTAAAGGCATATCACCAAGATGTGTGGTTTTAAATCAATAGTAAAAATTCACAGAATCATAAGTTCTTGCTTGTACAATTAAAAAATGACATAATTTAATTTAATACAATTTTAAATTAATATTAGATAAACAATGTGGTACACACTATTATAAAGGAAATTTTAATTCATACTCATTATCACAAAATTAATTTAAAAATTAAATTTATACCCACTTATATAATATTATACTTTTATCATATTACTAATTATTTTGCAATCTTCATGCCACACACAATGCAATAAACCATTAAAATTGTTTTGCATTTAGTAAAATTGAAAAGTTTTGTCCCCAGATACATTTTTAATGGAAAAAAGTAGAAGTAAGAAAAAATTAGGTTATTTTTTTTATTGACTTATTTTTTCAAATTCATCTCATTATTTTAAATATTTTTAATTTGATTCTATTTTTAAAAAATACTTTAAACTGATGACAACCACACCATATGTTATAATATATTAAATGAATAATAAATAACAGGTCACCAGTAAAAAATAACTTGGATTTATAAAAGCCACATAACATTTCAATAATACTGTTAATATAAATTTGCCACAAAAAAACTACATTTACTTATTTTTTCAAATAATAAAATTAAATTGATATAATTCAAAATAATAATAAAAATGTGATTCAGAAGTAATTATTTCAAACTAATACGCTTCCAAATAATAAAATTATGCCAATAATAATAATAATAATAATAATTATTATTATTATTAATTATTTATTGATTTGGACATAAAGTCAGAATCGCTGTCATAAGTTACAGTGATATTAATAATTGATGTTATAAGTGACATGTGATAATGTTTTGAGTATAGCCATTGTTACATGTCCTCTAGTTCACCTCCAATAATTTGTCTCTTTTTTCCACACCAACCACAAAATATCCATTAAATATCTTGACAGAAACATGAATCATTGATTCTAAATTTATCAATGGAATATTATTATTCTCACTCTCAAATGCCAAAGTATTTATCTTTGGGTATTTCAATGTTAAGTGGACAATTTTTTCCTATTGTGTATTTTTATAGATGTGAATGATTGGATCAAGTTGCTTATATCTAATTCATGTGAATGATTGTTCTGGAAGATTGCAATTTTTATAATATTAAAAAAATGTCATTTTGCACACTTTTATTGAAGATGTTACTGTGTTGTTATTTATAGTGTTGAAATCTCTTCTAACAAATCATCAAATCTCTTAACAAAATATATCTCTCACCACTAAAAGATCGAACATGAAGCAATCTCTATAAATTTGTCAACAAATGAAGATCTAGTGATAAGATTCGCTGTATATGATGATACTGATAAATATTTTATATCTGTAATATATAAATCATCATATTTTTCTGTCATATTCAACTAGTGTACCACATCCTTGCCGACACATGCAATTCCCGACAACTAAATTAAAATTATTAAATAACAACTAAAATTTAAAGATAATTTTTTTTAATTACTATATTAATTAAATTAAATATTATTTTAAAATTTTAAAAAATTGTTAATATTTTAAATAAATTTATTATTAATAAAAAATTATAAAATAATTTTAAATTAATTTATAAAATTTTGTTTACTAATATTTTAGATTTTAAATTAAACTTTAAATAATTAATAGAAAATAATTTAAAAATAATTAATAGATAAAATTTTAATAGTTAATATTAAATACCAATTTAAAAATTATTTTATATATTAATAATTTTTTAATTTATAAAATAGTCTTTAATTTAATTTTTATTTTACAATTTTTTTAGTGGTGGTTTTAGACCACACATTTTATGTATTTTAGATAAAATCATTTAATGAAAAAAAGAGTATTTTATTATCTAAAAAACTATACAAATAATTTATAATTAGAGTTATTAAATGGGCTGCAATTTGGTCTGATAAATCATTTTTTTTTGTATGAGACACATTTTTAAATACATTGTAATTTGTTAGGTTGATCCGAATTTACGTTTATATAAATTATAATATATGTGTGTGTTTTAAAATATAATTATTATTTTACAAAAATGGATTGATTCATGAGCACCTAAGTAAATTGAACTAAAAATTGTCTGATTTAATTTAAGTCACAGTTTTTTAGACTTAGTCTAAATCGTTTTGTTTAACCTTAGGGAACAACTAATTGTTGGGTCAAACTTGTTTTGATAACTCTATCTATAATATAAAATTCATTTGTTTTTTTATCATTTTTTCAACAAGAACACACAAACTAGAAGATGATAGAGTGTAAGAAAAGATATTGTTGTTTTATTTTGACATGTGTTTTAAGTATTGAATAATCACATGCGTAGCAAACTAGCAATTCATCTTTATGTACAAATTATATTTAGTTTGATGTTTAAAGCTAATTAGAATTATTAAATTTTGTTGATTTTAGTTTGCTACGAATTTTTTAATTTTTGCTATAGATCTTTAGATTTGAGTGAGAAATGTTGACATAATTATCTCTATTATAGAACTCTCATTTACCTACAACTTGGATATTGTCACTCAAATTATACTTTCTTATACTTCTTGTGTTATTTAATGATATATATAATATGATATAAAAGACAAACTTATCCAGATAAATAGGAATCTCTTTTATGATGAGCACTGTACATAATCCATAATGAGAAGTTTCTATTCAACATAACACATAATATTTAATCTTTGTAAGATTTATAAATGGTTAACACGCAATAGATTTATTATAAATTCAAAACACTGGAAGTATAATAAAATTTTCAAACTAAATCATCTTGATTCACGTGACCAATAATTTCATATTTTATGATTGATGGTTTTCAACGTCCATATGTCCACAATTCTATATATAGTCAGCATCATCTCTTTGTTGCATCTAAAATACCTATTCATTTCATTGCTCTTTATTTCTTTTCTGTTTCTTTCTTTGGATTAGGTATCTTCACTGTGGGCAGATACATTTCCTATTATATCTTTTCTGCTCTCTACCACAGGTGCATACAATTTGTAGTTAATCTTATATAGTTCCCAATCTTATTGAAATGGTTTTATGCGTAGCGTTTGTTTTAACCAAGTGATACTAATTTAGCTATTTGAAATGGTTTTTGTGAGCAAAGGAAAGTTAAACGAATGGAGTTAGAATTAACACCAAAGAAATCAGAAGCATTGTTTGAAGGAGAGGGTGGAGGTTACTACACTTGGTCAACTTCTGAAGTGCCACTTTTGGCTAAGAAAAATGTGACTGCAGGTCGCTTTCTGCTTCATCCTCGTGGCTTCGCTCTTCCTCATTATTCAGATGTATCCAAAGTAGGTTACGTGATTCAAGGTCAGAGTCCTCAGATATATCTTTTCTCTTTCCATTTCATCTTACAACTTAAGGTTTAGATTAGTTAATTCTATCATAATCTCGATTTCAATGGTTTTGCATTAATTTTATGGAACATGTGTAGGGAATGATGGATTAGTTGGGATGGTGCTCCCTGACAGGAGAGAAGAGGTGACTTTGAAACTTAAGCAAGGAGACGTTATACCAGTACCTATTGGATCTCTCTCGTGGTGGTTCAACGATGGAGACTCAGATCTCATCATTATTTTTCTTGGAGAAA
>Ga0123342_1001256_pt1 | contig 42637 bp, 12 predicted proteins | sample Turbeawhitnodule_FD_89960 | JGI IMG/M metagenome (GOLD analysis project Ga0123342, IMG submission 89960) | Root nodule microbial communities of legume samples collected from Mexico - Turtle bean Mexico white nodule | ecosystem: Host-associated > Plants > Roots > Nodule | place: Mexico: Nepantla...
GAGCGACCAAGAAGACAACAACGACAACCTGTACATCTTCAAGATTGCGAAGTAAATCTTGATGATGAAGTTGATGACAATGGAGATTTGATTCACTTTGCTTTTCTTGCAAAATCAAAACCTGTGAGACTTGTCGATGCCATTCAATACCCCAAATGGCAAAAGGCTATGAATGAAGAATTGATGGCGATTGAGAAAAACAATATCATGACTCAAATTGGGAAAGTTGTTCCAAATCAAAATTAAGGGAGGATGTTGGTTATTAATTCAGATTTTATTTTTATTAATTCATATTTTATTACCTTTAAACTATTTTACCGTTAAATTGCATTAATGGTCAATTTACATATATATGATAATCCAGTAATTGTAATTATTATATATATGATTGAGTGAATCAAAATGAATAAGATCAGTTTTGTAATTTTGTGTAATTACGTTCAATCAGTTGCTACAACCTTTTATCTTCTCTTATTTCTTTCAATTAATTCCTACAATAATTTTAGAATTTTTAAAAAAATAAGGATGCAAGAAGAAATTATAAAGGTACAAGAAGATATTTTTAAATTTTTACAATATGTGAGTAAGAGGATCAGCTCGCCTTGCCGTGTCCCACACTTGACATGTCCAAGTTGCGAGTTATGCGTAAGCTGAGTCAAGATATTGAAATAGACTGCTCCCTATTATACTAACCTAAAAACTATACCATTTTAAAAGTATTATAAATATTACATATCGTCCTTCCATCCCGATGTCAATTATATAACATATTTATATTTAAATCAAAACAAAAAATATTATTATAAACATATATAAGTGTTACACAATATATATTATTTATGTACATCTTTCCACGTTTGTTACTGAATTACTATCTAGTCACCTATCAAAACAAGATCATAATTAAAAGAAAAGGAAAACATAACTATTTGATTAAAATATTGGTTTGTTCGGAAATATCCGTATTTATGCCAAACACCCACTCGATATTTGGCGCAGTTGCTGATATAGCTGTGGGATTATTGATTTCAACTACGAGCTTTGAAATCGATTTTTAATAACATTTATAGTTCGGTCATGATTAAAGTTCTTCCACCCATATCATAATTAGTCTCAAAGATAATACAAAATAAATATAATTACTTTATACTTTATATGTCTATCTTTTTTAATATTGTTTATTTATAATTAAATTAAGTAATATTGGTTGAATATTAATTTATTAAACCGAAGATGCTAGATAAATTGAATTTTATGATATTGATAATTAATAACTCGTCAAATCATCAAACCCTAATCATTATTTTTTTTTAGAAATAATCAATATATTTGTTAAAAAATATGAATAATCATAGATATCTCTTAACTATTTTTTTTTATATATAACTCGAATCAATACCTTAATTTAAAAGAATATATATAGTTATTTATGAATTTTTATAAAATGTAATTTTTTTTATAACCATTGAATTTTAATTATACATTACTTTAACAATATATGTCAAAAAAAATTAAAAAAATAACAAGATAATAATCAATTTTTTAATATTTATAATATTTTAAAAATTATATATTACGTTATAAACGGGATATAAACACAAGTTTAAATTAATACATTTTTTTACATAGAAATTTTTTTGAATCAATGGGTGATTTTGAGAATAGTTTTTCAATTAAAAATGAGTAAATGGTGTAATAGTCAGTGTAAATTATATATATGTCGTTTGATCCATTATATAATTAGAACATTCCTCTTTGAAATAATTGTCAAATTAAGTTATAATTGAAATTATGTAAAATTATTATAAAGTCTTCTAGTATTGTAAACGAAAAAAATAATTAAAAAAAAATCTCACGATGATCAATATAAAACTTAGATAAGTATTTATTATTTTTAAAACTAATAAATATTTTTACACAATAACATAATTACTTTCAAAAACACTCAAAATATTGGATCTAGTAATGATAAAAATTAAAATGCAATGAAGTTATTTTTTTAATGGAAAAGAATAAACAATTAAAAAATAACATAAACTATTTATCGTTAACTTTCAATATACTTTACGAATTTGATTTTTTTGTTACAAATTTTAATTACTTATAATGAATATTTATTAATACAATAGTAAAAAGACAATAGTATTAGTGTTTTACGGCGAAAATCCTTCACATATATAATGATTGATGTGTGTATTTTAAATATAACATTTTTAACTTTTAATTTAATCCGTTGGATACATTCAATGGTACAAATTAATGCTGGAGAGTGCTGGAGACATTAGTTGCAAGGAAAGGATTCGTATCAAAAAATAAAGAGAGAAAAATAAAATAAAGGTGGTGTTATTAATATATTTTTACTTTATTTATTAATTTTTTTTTAATTTTGCTATCTTGTTTATTATTGTTTTAGACAAGTCAATAAGCGATCTTAAATCTAAAACATTCAAGTTATTCAATAATAAGTGTGTTTTTAACCTAATATATTCTCTGCCTATCTCTAAGATTTCAACTAGAGTCAGTCTTAATCTCCAAGCCTGTCATTACGATTCTTTCTTTACTGAGTAGTTAATGCTAATTAATTCAGATCCATTGTCTTATGCTATTTTTTTTTTATATTATACACGTAGATCGGTATCCTATCCTTAATGACCAAGGATCGGATCCTAGCCTTATGTGTAGGTAAATGAGGCTACTGTAGAAGATCCAATTACCACCGTCGGCATACAACCGTATTTGGTCACCTGGTTAGGCCAAACCCATTCACAACATTCTTGTCCAAGTCATAGCGAGGATCTTTGACATGTATGTCGTAATAAAAGGTCGTTTGTTGAACACCTTAGCAAAAACACTCTTCACTTATATGCAACATGAAGGATTGACATTTCTCCACCTCAGGGACAATGCCTTCTTCTTCTTTTCAACTTCAGCTTTTTCCCTCACGAGCTCCACCTTTTCGACCTCAATCCTCGCAACTTCAGCCTTTAGGGCCTCTTGAGTCCTCTCGTTCACGACTTGGTCTTGGCGCATTTTCTCCCTACATGCCTTCGCCGCCTCCAAGACTGCCTTCAAGGAACTAGTCAACTCTGCTACTTCTGTTTTTAACTTGGGCACCACCACAATTTTTGTCCTTTCCAGCTCCTCACCCAGGGCCTTGCCGACCACCATCGTGCGACTCTATAATTCCACCCACTCAGTGATCAGGTTGATAATGGACACGACCGCCAACAGACTTTCATCCTTGGGCAACAGGTCGATCTGTACACCCTGCGCCACTTGCAAACGTGGATTTAACATGGAGGGCTGCCGGGAGGATGATCTTGCCTCTCCACCCAAAGCAATTGTTTTGGTCAACCGACCCCTCTTACGATTAACTGGAGGAGCAGCAGGGGCGCTACATGGAACCACGTCAACCGAACAACCGGATTTTCCTTCCCAATAACCTCAAAGCTACTTACCTTCTTGTTCGTTGCCTGGCATCTCAGGTTGGTCACAAAACCTCCCAAAGATGGATCCATCCAATTGATGATAGTTGCAAGACACAAACGAAATTAAACAACATCAACATAACAAAGACAACCTCAAGCATAAGAAATCTACATACCATTAAAATTTGCACACATCTTGGACGACCCGTACAATGCTATCAGTTTTCAAGGTAGGTACCAGACGAGCCTTTCTCGGTCTCGGTCACTGAACGCCCGAGTCTAACAACATAAAAAAATAAGAATAAAAGTCCAACATCATCATGATGGCGTTGAATGAGTCGGCCCACGTTCTGGAATATACAGTAAATATCTCTAACGTAACAAATAAACTGAAAGATACACCTCATATGTGAAGGAACTGTCATGCACGTCAGTTAACAATTGATCAAACCCATAAGGAACAAAAACCATAAATCAAACACTATAAATAGAGTCTTATGTAGAGAAGTAAGGTACGTTTTTAACATTCTATAAAAATATACCCTCTGAATGATCGAGCATCAGTATCGAAGGAAGGAGACTTAAAAATATTTGAAGATCACCAACACATAAAATATTGTGCATTTATCACAGGCACTATCCAGAATCCTCAACCAATTACAATAATATTCCTTAACCGAAAACAATTGGTCGTCTTCGGGAGTGTGGCCCTCATTTCACATTAAAGTTGATTAGCCAGCAAAATGGAACATTTGACAAAAAGGGTGGGGGATATGAGTGGGTTCATAAGTCGGAAATTGGACACGAGCCGAAGAAGGTTTTTCTGATGAATTTTTCGGAAATCTTGCTTCTTAACATATTTTCGTTGGTAATTTTTAAAATTATAAAATAAATAATAGTTAAAATTTGTCAATTATCAATTTAAATATTATTTTATAATTTTTTATTAATAATATAAATTATTTTAAATATTAATAAATTTTAAATTTATAAAATAATATTAATTTAATTAATATAATAATTAATATTTTTTAAAATTCTTTTTTTTTAATAATTTTTTATAATCCAATTATTAGATATTTTGGTGTTTTCTATATACGAGTGTTTTTATTGCATTTTTTTCAACAACTTTAGTAAGAGTGAGGTCCATGAAATTTTTTTCAAAAGATTTAAAATTTTGGTGTTTAAGTTAAATTGTGAAATTGGGTTAAAAGAATTGGTGCTTAATCCATTGTTTACACTTCATAGATTTTGGAAAAAAAATTTCTCGAAATGTCAAGTAAGTGCTCGTGTTGGTTGTGGTTGATATGAGATGGGAGAAAGTTGGTTAAATCAAGTTTTTAGAAGTCATGAGAGAATAATGTCAAGTAACTAAAATTTACTCAAATTAGAAAGTGTTAGTCTATGGTAATAGGAATATGTGGTGACCTTAGTAGGATATGTGTTGACCCACATTACATTTCCTATACGAACCCAATTTTTTTAATATAATTTCACAATTTAAACCAGCACCAAAATTTTAAATCTTTTTAAAATATTTTCATAAACCCACAATAAAAAAAATATTATTATTTTTTTCAAGTGCGCGATTAGCAATCCCATTTTACCGTTGTTCAACCATATTTTTGTTATCTATACCTATATATAAAGGGGATTCCCCTCTTAACTGCTCTTCATTTTTTTTCCCATTTTATTCTTATATTAATATTTAATTTTATTATTGTATTATGGCCATTGTGTCATTTCTTATTTTTTCTACAATATTTGGTATACGTAGTGGAGACAGTTTTGAATTGAAAAAAAGGTGGAAGAGTGGTTTTGAATGGAAAAAGATGTGGAGGAACAATTATGAATTGAAAGAGTGGTTTGGTTTATTTTCAAAATCAGTTACATTTTATTAATATTTTATATATTAATATTTATTTTATTTATATTTTATTCTTATTTTTATTATTTTGTAACTGTTTTTTTTTATATATAATTTTTGTAAAAGAACAGTTAAATATAAAGAGAATTCTCCTAAATAATCGTTTTTGTTATTGTGTAGACAGTTTTGAATTTAGTTTTCTATTTATTTTTTTATTTTTAATCAGCAAAACCGTTTTTATTTTATTTATGAAATAATTTGAATCAGCAAAATTGTTAATTTATTTACGAAATAATTTAAATAAAATATATTATTATTTTTTCACTTTTTAGTGAATAGTTACTCATAATTCCATATTTGTTATCATTGATTCATACTATGTTTTTTTATAACAATTAACTATAAATTTATACCGACAATATAAGTAGGTAAATAATGATATCATTTATTTAATTTTAATATTAAAAATAATTATATATAAATTATAAAAATAAAAAAAGCCACAGTTGCGCTAGTAAGTAATAATGTTTCTGACTTCATTTTTTTTCTTACCCTTAAATCTAGAGAAAATGTAAAGAATTATAATTGAAAGATAAAATAAGTGTTTTTCGTATAATGGACCATTTGTTAGGCCGGGAATCGAGAATATTGCCTTTTAATACTTTTAATAGGATTATATTCTTTGATAATTTATTTAATAAATTATATATATATTTATTCTGTTATGAGGACACACTATTTTTTTTATCATCTTAGTTAGACAATTTTATCTTTTAATAAATAAAATAATTTACTTATTTATTTAATATAATAAATTATTAAATATTTTTTATTTTAAAATAATTAATTAACTTCTTTTAAAAAATGAAAATTATATAATTTTTATAAAATTATATTTAATATAATAAAAATTTGAATATTCATATACTTTAACGTATATGTTTTCGTTAAGAGTAATAAATTAAAGAATGTTGGATATTGACAAAGTCATTATTTCAGAAAAAACGTTTTAAATTATTTATTTTACTAGGGAACATCAGTGCTTCGTATTTATATTTCAAACAATTAAAGAGATTTCTTATATATAATTATAAAATTTTCTTTTATATTATGAGAAAATAGTAAGTTTTTTAGAAAAATAAACTTCTAATTTCACTATTTACAAGAAATTATTTTAAAAAAATTAAAGTAAAAACCAATTATTATTACTTTTATTAGTTTGTGGTCGTTTGAGGTGATGAATCTGAATTGTTGAAACATTTGTTTTGATGAATTGTCAAACTTTATCACAAGTGTCAAAGTCCACGTGTAGAAGATTAGCTGACCTTAAAAATCAATAAAAGTATAATAATATATGAGTAATAATTTAGAATTGAGTTTATAAGAAATAATCCCCTTAATTATATTTATACTTGATAAAATCATTACATATATTGATAACTATTTCAATTACAAGTAGTGGTGTCAAATTTCGCAATCATATAGTCATAATGTATGTTAGCAACCATTTTAATTACAAATAGTAATATCGAACTTAATGATAATTATAACAATTTTAAAATAATACATACTTAACTATAAGTAGTTAATATCCATATATTAAAAAAGACATGTTATTATAATTATCTTTAAAGAAAGTAATAAATAATATATGAAGCGTGTTTTTATCTAGGAACACTTATTTTTGTACAATTATTTTGGAACAATATTGACGGCACATGTTTAACGGGGAAGAATATTTTTGTCCAAGAAGATAGGATTCCCACTACTTTTTTTGGTAAGAAAGAGGAAGTTATGGAATCAATACTTTTTTTTAAGAAAAGTTGATGATTGATTGAAGTTCACAACAAAAATTCATCCCTCACACTCTCTCAAAGGACAGGACAGGACATTGATGGTTGGAAAACAAAAATTGTTTTGCTTTTTCCATTCCACCACTCATAAAGTTACAACCTAGTTGATTATGAAATATACTCTATTGATATAATCGGAAAACACATCAGAATTCTAATTCATTTGAACGTTCACTCACGATAAGAAATGTAATATGATAACATGTGGTCGATCGATTCATAACGACGAATCATAGGTTGACCAAAGCAGCAGGATTAACCCATAATTAAAGGATACTTAGCGCAACTCTAAACACAAACCAACCTCATAATCCGGCTCACTAATGAAGACCCATTAAGGTAATATAAATAGCGCAAATTCTAAAAATCAGGTATGTCAGTATCAACAGTACTCTGACAACCGAGTGTCGACACCCTTGCTGACGTGATCGTCGGAGTGTCTTCTGCAAGTACCATCCGAATCTGTGTTACCGGACGATCGAGAGGAGAAAGAAATAACTTAAGGAGTTGGAAGCTAAGCGTGAAAACGATTGACTCAGAGGAGTAGCTGATATCCGTTATTTAGACCCAACAATCGTTACAGAACACATACCAATCATCATTATGTACACAAAACTAATGATGGAATTATTTAATGGAATTTTAAAATGTTAGTGACGTTTACTTTTCTAAAGTGCTACTCGTGTCAAGACCTGGAAAATTGTCTCATTTTGCCATTCACACACAAACTAGATTAATCAATAAGTGTGCATTATATTCATCTCTGAATTTTGGAATATCAGTTTGCTTGGGCTAAAATTTACAAAAGTTTTCATTTTAAACATTAAACGATAAGCATTCAAGTCTCGGACGTTATTAAATAATGATTAATATAGTTTTTTTAATTTTAAAAAATAATTAGATAATAATTTAAACAAGTAATATAACATTGTATAATTTTATGAATTAGTTTAATAAATTCATATATTAGTTTAGAGTAGCCTTTATAAATAGACTTAAGTTCAAATATAACGGCTGTTGCAAGGTTGGTGTCAAATTGGCAATTCAGAGCATGCTAGTATAATTTAAATTATTGATTCCAATTGTTTATGGAATTATGTTTATGTCAAGTTGATTTCATTTATTTGGATATTTGTATATGTTTTAGTTTATAAAGAAATTAAAAAAAATTTATCAATTAAATAATTTTTATTTTATTTTTATTTTGATTGGTCGGTATATTTTTCTTCTTCTACTCTTTGAACTCGGTAGGTACAATATTCTTTTTCTCAACTCCTGGTCTTTATTTTCGATCAAGTTTTTTTCTCTTTGTTCATGCTTTTAGTCGAGAATACTTATAAAAGATATTTCAACACTCAAGTATTAGATATTCATGTAATAAATGTGTAATAACAACGTACCTTCTTATTGGATGTTGTGTTGATTTATATGTTTGTGATGAGTCTTTTTATTGTTGGATCGAGATTAACATGTGAATCGTGATTAAGAATGTATTACTTAATTTTTCATACGGATTAACTTTGTTAATCATCTTCTAACCTTAATGCATTTTGAACCTGTCGATTTCTCAAAATCAAGTACCGAAGCTTAGACTCGTCCAATCCTTACCTGTACAATATATTTTTTTTTTAACAATTGCTTTTCTCAATCATGTTATTTTGAAAATATTATCAAATAAATTTTCTGAACAAGTTTTTTCTCTTTCAGCTTAGTAATTTTTGCCAGTTTAATATGCAAAGAAGCTTAATAGATTTATAACCCTCAACTTTGCCACAATTATTTTTTACTCTAATAAATAAATAAAAAGTCTTTTAATAAATATAGTTGTACATTCTTTTTAGCTTTTTTTAAAACGCATAGTGAAAATTAATCCTAATTAAGAAAAATAGTATTGATTTTAAAAATAAAATATATTTTTAACAACTGATACATGTACTAATGAATTCATTATAAATTAAGACATGTATAACTGATCATGTTAGTTTTTATCTTTTACTTCTAATTATAAATTCTTATTAAATTTTAATGTTGAAGAGAAAATAGGTTGTTGCCAATAAAATTCGTTAGAAAAGTGAGAGAGTGCAGTCCTATTTTTTTTGTTGAGTTAAGTTATGTTCGCACAGGGAGTTTTAATGAAATTAATTTAATAAATGAGAGAGTGTACATATCATTTTCTCAATTACTTAGTTTATACATCTTTTATTAATCTTTTTTGTAGGTTTTTTAGGAACTGAAAAAACAATGATAACAAATTGAGACACTAAAGAAAATATGTGTGTCAAATTGAGGGATTAAAAACATATATAAATCGTATGTAAAAATGTTTTTTATTGCATCTAAATAAAATTAATTATGTTAAATTTCTTTTCAATAATTTATGTAAATAAAAACTAATTTTTATTATAATTAATTTTATTATTATTATACGAAACACTATCATATGATAATTAGAACAAAATCGAGTTTACAGTTAAAAAATGAGAATCAATATGAAACATTTTCGCATATATATTAATACTGTTGACACTAATAGATATTTTACTATTTTATATACCATTGTTGTTGGGTAATTGCTTCTTCCATCCAATGTTTTTAGTCTACAGGCAATCAACTTTTGAAAATTTAAAATTATCTTTTATTCTGAAATTAAAAAATATATTTTAAAAAAGAAAATTTAAAATAGATTTTTTGTCTTCTAAAAGGTAAATTTGAGAAAATAAAATCCAGAAGTATATTATAAAAAATGATTTATGAAATTCAGAAAAATCTAAATCCATAAATGTATTTTAGAATATCAAATCTAGAATACATTTTAACATACACTTCTCACTTCTATTTAAAAATTACAGAAGACATTTTTATTATTTCATGTCAATCAATGATAGAGTGCACTTTTAAATTTGTGAGTACAGAAAGCAATTGCCTTGTTGTGGGTTTTGATAATGTAGGAACTAGAAATGTTCATTTTACAGGAGACACCCCAGTTGACTTCTTAGATAGCCGAAAAGAGGTAGAAGATGAGCCCAAAAAGAAAAATTATACACTATTTGTTACAGAATACAGTGGGGAGTTTCTTCATGCACCCTTATGTGTTTTTACTGCACCCCTATTTTTTAAAATTCCAAAACTAACCTTGACACCTGCATTTTTTATGAATTACGGATTTGTGAATTTTGGAATGCATTTTTTGCATTATGGATTTTGAAACATACTACAGATCCGCAAATTTGGAAGATTACTGGAATTACCAATCCGAAAGATTTACGGATGCACAAGTTTGGAAGTTTGGCGGATTCAATATTTCAGAAGACAAAAAACCAAAATGTGGATTCCCTGTTTCATAAACCTAGGGGATTGCAGTGTTTAGAATCTCAACATATGTACCGCACAAACAAAAATCTGCAATAAAAATGAAACTATAGATTCATAAACCAAAAAAAAAATTACTTACCTTCTTCTCCAAACACCAAACAGAGAACTGCCAAAGAAATCACCAAACCATCATCAAATCGTCGGAGACACCACCAAGAGAAACACCTTCCTGTGCTAAGATATGAAATAGCACCGTCATTGAGAGAGCAATGCAATTTGTCTGTTTACAATCAGTGTGCAAAGGAAGAAGAAAGAGTAGTGTGTGGGTGTTGTGTGTGTTTTAGGGTTTTAGAAAATATTAGGGAGAGATTTGTCTTTACATAATGGGGTGCAGGAAGAAAAACATATGGGTGCGGGAAGAAACTGCCAATGGAGTGTTGGGGCAAGCCCAATGGGTGCACAGTATGGTAGCAAGGCAAGTGATGCCGTGTTGATTGTTGTATGTTGGCTACATATCATATTTTTAACTTGTTATGAATAAAAGATAGGTCAAATACTCTTGTACAAAAGTGTTTATGAAAATAGGTAATGTCAGGATTTAAAGAAGTGACTTTCACAAAAAGCCAAAAAATCTACCTTGGGTGTAGCTTTTTCAGTCCTCTTTTTTTCCTTCTAGACAAACTCAATTTTGAATCCTGACAGTGCCTCTACATTTCAATTTTACTTTGCAGTATATTTGTACTTTAGACTGTAATGGTGTTAAATTCCAACTCATTAGTAATAAGAAAATATAAAAGAAAAATAATTAGTTCACACTAATTAAAAAAAACTTAATATGACATTTATAACGATTAAAAAATAATTAAAATATAATCATTATTGTATTAAAAATAGTTTAGATATGGTAAACAAAGATATAATAGTTGGCTATATTACAGTTTCATTAAAGGTGTATCTACTTTCAGAAAAAATAATTTAAATTAATTTTACTAATAACTATATAAATACGAGATTTTTTTTATGTACAAAGATTCACACAGAAAATAATTAATTAATTAAAGAAAATTTATTATCTTTATTTAATACTAATATTTAAAAATAAAAATGATTGATGACAAGATGATATTTTTGTAATCATCTTTGAAAACAAATAGAAAATTAAACGAAAAGTTATTTCATACGCTATTTTTATTTATAAATATAGTTCCTATATTCCACAAGTTAACTAGTTTTAAATAAAACTTAAACTTTCGATAACGTGTAACTAGGGTGGTGTGTGCAGTGGTGCAAGGGGTAGGGGATGCTCTCACTTCAATTTTTTAAATTTGAGATTTTTTTTAATTGTTTTTAAGTATATAGAATTTATTTTCTTATTTTATCTTTACATCAATATTTTCTTTTATCATTTTATTTTGGTTGTTTTATCATTTTGTAATTATCAGTTTTTTAAATTTAAATAAAATAATTATAAAAATTAATTGATAGAATAGTTACACGGCAGTTTTTTTAAATTTAAATAAATAATTAAAAAAATAGTTAAAAAATAATTATCAAACATTTTTTAAAATTTAAATAAAATAATTACAAAGGAGTTGAGTGTTAAAAAAATTGTTTTTTTCTTTTTTAATTTCATGAGAAAAAATAAATTATCTATTTCATAATATTTAATTTATTATTAAAAATTTATTGTTAATTTTAATAAATATAGATACATATATAATAATTATAAAAATAAGATTAGAGAGGTTTTAATTTTTGTTATAAAGCACGTCATTTAATTATATTAAATAGTAAAATATAAAATTAAATATAATAAATAATAACAAAATTGATTAAAGTATATTTTTTATTTTCTCTCTTTTTTCTTCTTTAGTTAATATTTTTTTGCTTTTTCTTCGTTTCCCCTTCTCGTCTTTTTTTTTTTGTTATATATGTTTATGAAAAAAAGGAAAGTAAAACACATGCTCTTTTACTCATTTTTTACATGATTTGTTCCATTTTTAAAGAAAAACAATAATTCTTTCTTATCTTATTTGACACTGAAATGCCTTAGTTTCATGGTGTAATATTTATAATTTTATGAGCTTTTCTATGGAAATTCTTTAAGAACATAAAATGAAATGTTTACTGTCATGTATTTTGTTTATAGTTACTAGTTTTTAAATGTGATTTATCTATCATTGATTTTCTTTTTAGTAATTATATATTTCAATATTTAATTAAATTTTTATAGTTTTTTTTAGTGAAGAAGATCAATCTAAATTTTTTACTTCAACGTTTTATTGTTGATGATCCTGATGATTCAAATTTGAATAATTTATCAATTATGTTTGAATTGTGTTAATTTTTTACAAAAAAAAATAGGAAAGTCAAGTACATTTTACTTTAGTGATCGATTAATTCGTCTTATTTTAACTTTTACCGTTTCTAAAATTACAACAATAGAAACATCATTTTCTACCATATGAAGATTATCAAAACAAAATTGCGAAACGGAATGGAAGATTAATTTCTTGCCAACAATGTGGTTATTTATTTTGAAAAGAAATAGTTGAAAACGTTAGTTTTTATTCAATTATTAATAAGTTAAAAAATTTGAAAAAAATGAAAGACAATCCTTTATATATGTGTGATTTTTTTTTTTTTATGTTATAGCTATATTAAATTATGTACTTGTTTTTTTGCATTAGTGACAAAAATAAAATATAAATTTTGAGTACATTATTTTGACTTTTTCAAAATTATTGGTTAAGATCTGCCATTGATAGTGTTGTAATTTTTTATGGTTTGCTTTAATGAAAAAATAACTTGAGTGTGCTTATTGAACATGTTTTGAAATTTGAGATTAACTAAAGTAGACATGTGTTAGAAACCAAGATTGAAACAGTGTAATCCACATTTTAACCTATTAAAACTAATTTTAACATATTGAAATATAGTTCCAGAACTACTCAAGATTTTTAAATAATTTTAACAAATTGATTCAACAAAGTAATCTATTAAAATTTCAAACATTAGATAAGAACATTTTTAAAGGATTAAAACATCTTTTAATTAGTTAAAAATTATCCAGTCACCAATATAAGTTTTAAACAATTTTGAAAAACAACTTTATGTTAAGTGAAAAATATATCAAACAAATCATATAGAGAAACTTAAATACAAATCAAAACACAAACAAACACTAAGACACATCTAAGTCTTCATTGTTTTCAAATACTTCAAGAAGAGATTGGATTTATGAAATATAGTTGAGTAGATTTAGTAGCAATAATAACTCCAACATTCACACCTTATACTTCAGTGAAGATACATATTTTCAACTTGTGTTTTTTATTTTTTTTATCTTTCTTAACATGTGCAAAGGCAAGGTGCCAAACACCCTTAAATTCTCACAATTTGGTGGTTTTCCACTCCATACATCTATAGGAGTATTGTGTTTTAAAGTAGACGATGAACGTCTGTTTATCAAGTAAACTATAATGTGTTTTTAGCTTCTCCTTGTAAGTACTTAGGCAATCTAGATCCTTACAACATACATCTCACCCTCTTCAAAATGATTTTGTTTATTCTCTTAGCCAATCTATTTTGTAGTGGTGTATCTACAATTGTCTTATGCCTCTTTATACCTTTTACCCTCTAAAACTCATTAAACTCCCATGATTTACAAACTCAAAACCATTGTTTATCATGAGTACTTATGTTTGATCTCGTGCTAATTAATCACCATGGTGTCACACTTGAAACCTTTGAGAGTCTAATTAGTCTCAGCACTACTATAATACTAAACTATATCTAGTAGACAATTATTGTAACAAAACTTTTCAATTTTTTCTATTAAACTTAATTTAGTGTCGATCATCACAATACATATAAAAATAATTATAAATATTGATTTAAACATCATAAATATAAATAGTAGTGATAGATAAATTATAAAAGAATTTAAAAACCTAAACTCCATCTATTTAATTGAATTATAACGGTGGACTACTTGTCAAATACTTAAAAAAATATATAATTATGACTATAATACTAAATTAAAAAATATTTATTTAATTTATTAAATATGATTATAATATATTTTTTGGGTTGATAAAATAATGTTAAAGTTTGAAAATTTTGAAATTGATAAAAATCGAAGAACAAATTAGCATGACATTTTTATTATTTAAAACTCATTAGGTACTGAAATCTGTAATTTTTAATTATGAAATCTTAATTTTTATTTATTATGGGTTGTTAAATATATAATTTTTTTTTTATAATTTTACGTGAATTCAAACGAATCAATATTTTAGGATTAAATATCAACTGAATATATTAAACTAACTTTATTATAAAATACGTGGAGATGAAATTGATCACCAATTACGATATGTACATATTGATAATTAATTGCCAAAATTGAAACAATTAATTCACTCTTAGGAGGTCAAAATGGTCAAACTGTTATGTAAAAATTATATTGAAGAAAAAGTTCTTAACAAGCTGATTTATATTGAAAGGAATGGAAATCTTTTATATTTATAAGATATGAATAAATTAAAATGCTTAAATTAAAGGAGAGAAATGGGAAATTTGAGGATGTAATTCAGGAGAAAAAATAACGAATATTCTCGTTGAATTTAAAAAAAGAGAGTTAAGTTAATGAGCGTAAAGTGGTAAACCGAAATAAGAAGTAGACCGAATAAACGACGACGTACAGGAATTTTGGATCTTTGTCCGCGTTCTATAAATCAGCGAAGGCCTTCCTCTGAGACCACTTCCATTCTTTTCTCTTTGTTGCAAAGAGAAGAGATCTGCCTCCAATCGTATCTCTCTTGCTCTCAAGGTATCTTTCTCTCTTTCTTTTCTATGGATCTCCTCGCCATTTCCATCTTCACAACCTAATCTCTCCCTTTAATTGTTCTTCCTTTGCTTCGCATTTTTCTGTTTCTCCATCCACTTTCGTCTGATTTCATCATCTGTTACTTCATCCTAGATTAGTTTCGTCATTTCTCGTATCTTAATTTTGATTTACGATCTGCCTCTGTCCTTGCTCGATCTGCATCGCGTGTCGTGAGATCGCACGATTTGAATCGCCACCTTCTTTTCTTTTATTTATCCATCTCTCTGTCAGATCGGAACCGAATTCTGGTTGGTCATGGATGCAAGACTGTCTGGTTGCCGTTTATTTTACATCTTGTATATGTTGTTATTATGTAATTATTTATGTTTGGATTTGATTTGTTGCGGTTGAAATTTGAATTAAATGGACTGGTACTGTTGTGAAGGTGATTTGTTGATTCAGAAAACTTGAAAATGGGGCTGTCCTTCACCAAGTTGTTCAGCCGGCTGTTTGCCAAGAAAGAGATGCGTATACTCATGGTGGGTCTCGATGCTGCGGGTAAGACCACCATTCTGTACAAGCTCAAGCTTGGAGAGATTGTCACCACCATTCCCACCATTGGTAAGTTTCATTTGTTCTTTCTACTTCGATTTGTATTGACTGATGCAATGGGATAGAATATAGAGAGGACATTTCTAACTATTTCAATTGATGGATGAATCAATCTATACAATGTGGGATCAATTTCGGATTTTGCCCCTCCTGCCCATTTCCGTTCATTTGATGATCATGTTATATTTTTTCCTTCAATTTTACTTGATCTATTCAGGCTAGCTTTAAGATCTTCTGGTACTAGGTTAGCCTTGTTCTACAGTTTTTAATTATTATATATGGAAACGAAGAAGTATAGTTTATCTCGTGTTTTTTTCTGTCTACCGAGAATGGTATCGATCAATGTGCTTAGCCTAAATGTTGTATATCCAGTATCCTTGTTGGCATGAGAATGTAAGATCTTGCTCTTCTACTAACAATTGCCTTGTGAGATTTACTAATACTTCATTTGGCACAGGGTTTAACGTGGAAACTGTGGAATATAAGAACATCAGCTTCACTGTTTGGGATGTGGGGGGCCAGGACAAGGTATTTATTCCCCCTGTATCTTCTTGTGTAACATCTGACATAGTACTTGGTTATTGGTGATCTAGCAAACTGTCCACAATGCTTTTGTTGATTTATGACGTGATCATTTACTGAAACTTTGCTTGTACTGCTATGTATATCATGTGGTTTACATTCCAAAATTGAGTTTTGATGAGTAACTTTTAGTGGTGAATCAGTGGATGCGCATTTGATGTACTCCTCCACATTAAGATATCGCGAGATTCAAAGTCTGTTTGTTTTTGGAGGTGGATGTAATTAATTTTGTAAGTGTACCCAACGAAGAGGTTGGGTTGTTTGACCCTACTTCGGAATAAGCCTCATTGTGTTGATGCACTCGAGGTTGGAGGCTGTGTAACCTCCCAAGGGGTTGGATCATACTTAAGAAACTAGAGGAGAATGAATCTAAACCAATGGGACTGTTGAATTGAATATCGTTTAAGATCTTTACATGAAATGCACCACCTACTTTGATCCAATAATCCCCAGAATCAGCAACAAACCCTGGAAAGAAGTGAGTTTATACCCACGGACCAGAGGGGGTGATGACCACCAACTTGAACACAAATCTCACCATCCACAACCATGAATGGTCTGGTCTAGGTCGCTTCTATTAGATCAATACCAAAATAGTAACAATTTTATTTGGTAATTAATGCCACAAAACAAGTTCAATGAAAACTTATTGTCCTTTCTTATGTTTCTGTTTAGATAAACTTTCTAAAACCACTTGTAGGAGAAAAAAATAAGAAGGAAAAATGAAATAAACTCTTAGATTAAATTGAGATTATACATAAATTAATTTATAGAAACTTTCTTACATTAGTTTCTTCAAAAGTTGAATTTTTTCTTAAACTAATTTTAGTTTCTCCTATACGTTCCGTGGGAGAAGTTTACCCAAACTAACCCTATGTCTTTTTTTATTTCAAGATCAGGGATGTACTCAACCTGACCAGTGTGATTAAGTTCTCAATCATGCAATTTATAACTTTAGTCTTTACAGGGTTTGTGTATGTGATAGCTCAAATAGTCTTACCTTTGACCTCTTATTAATTATATCACTTCGATTTATTTTGAAAACATTTTCTCAGTATTATAGTCATCAGCATTCACCATCAATGTGTTTTTCTCTGTAGATCCGCCCATTGTGGAGACATTACTTCCAAAATACCCAAGGACTTATCTTTGTGGTTGACAGCAATGACAGGGACCGAGTTGTTGAAGCTAGGGATGAGCTGCATAGAATGCTGAATGAGGTAATAACTGAATCATGAATGAGTGGACATGGAAAGGGTAGCTTATTTCATATTATTTGATTTCTCATTAATTCTGGATATTATTAACTTTGGTAGGATGAGTTGAGAGATGCCGTGCTTCTAGTTTTTGCCAACAAGCAAGATCTTCCAAATGCTATGAATGCTGCGGAGATTACTGATAAGCTTGGTCTTCATTCCCTCCGCCAGCGTCACTGGTAAACTAGAATATCGCTGTCAACATTCTTTTCCTCACCGACCTTATCTTTCTGCTTTTCACCATTCATTCTCACCTACATGTTTTCTACATGCAGGTATATCCAGAGCACATGCGCCACATCTGGTGAAGGGCTTTACGAAGGACTGGACTGGCTCTCAAACAACATTGCAAACAAGGTTAATGCCGAATGAGTGGATGATTTGCAAACTGGGCTCTTTAAATTACGTCTTGATAGTTTAACTGATGTTTTTTTCTTTTTAAATGCTTTGCAGGCATAGAGACTTCTTAGTTAAAGGATGCAAGGAAGTTGAGTTTACTACGGCCATCTCCGCGTTTATGATTTTCTTGCCCTACTTAGATTTTCATTGTTCAGCCATGTATTATTTTTCTTCAAAAAAGAACAGCGGTCTGTTACTGAAGAATAATTTGAATTTTTTCCATGTATAACCAAATAGCATTGTTTACGATTCGATTTGTGAAATCAATTGAATTATATAAAGCCTCGTATTAGGCGTACGACCATTGGTATTCGATTGTCATGGTCCAATTGGAAATTGGAGGAAAGACGTTGTTCTTATTCCGAAACCATCTCTTTTGGATGATAATTTGGGCAGAAGTAGAAGTATAACATATATATGTAGGATGGGTAAAATCAAATTATAGGACACGATGAGTTAAAGATTGCATGACAGTTAGATGCATTTTTACTACTTCGAAACAGTTATATTCTACAAAATGCCTTCACAACTTCTTCTGTGCAGCTGGTCCCCTGAAACATAGGTGATGACAGTGGCACCAATAACCTCCAATTACGCAGAATGCGTAATCTTTGCTATAACGACTCCACCCATGTAACTGTTCAATCCTCTGATTTTAGCAGACATTTCTTGAACTAATTCTAACTTGGTGTCTCATTTCTTGAATTAATTCTAACCTGGTGTCTCATTTTGGCTCACCGAACTTTAATGCAATTGGAATGTGGTTAGCCTCAAGGGCCTTCATGTATCCAATCTGTTATTGAAAATGACAAAAATACTCCTCCTAAATGAAAAAATAACCTTACATAAAAGGAGGGCATAATAAAAATTAAACAACTTTTTAAATTAAGTAATTTTTAGAATTTGCTTTTATATTTTATTTAATTTTTCATTTTCACTTTATTCTTTATTTATTTTAATCAAACTTTTTTTTACTTTATCACCTATTTCTCCATATTTTTCTTAGACGGAGCTCACAATTTCGACAAAAATCATGAGTGAAACATTTTGATGATGCTAGTTTTCATGAAAGGCATATGTTGCGTGTTGTCGAGCTATCCTATCCTAGAGGCTAGAATAGCATTAAGTCATTGACACATTGCTGTCTACACGGTCAGTTATCATCGTTTATATTGAAAAGCCCAAACCATTTTGTTTTTAGCCATTCTTTGTGACAGCCAAGTTCATTTTCAGAGATATTCGACGCTAACCTTTCTTAAAATCAATTGATTTCGATTCATTATTGTACTGTCTAAAGGTCAATCGTCAAAGCTTGGATGGAAAGGATGAGTGAAAGGTAAAAAATAAGTAAATAATATCAAATTAATGTAAAGCTCACAAAATATGTTGAAATGTACATGTGTGTTTAATAAATGTTAGGTAAAAAAGGAAAAGTTTAAAACGTTCCAGTTTAATAAGAAAACATTATAAATAGATGATCAACCCAAAAGGTAAGTATAGTGAATTTATCTGATAATTAATTAATACTAATTCTGATTTTGGCATCGGAGTATTTTGCAGGTACACACATTCACCTGGGAGGGGAGACCGAGACCAAGAACCGAGAGATCCTTTTGACCTAACCCAGAAGAAGCGAGAGTCCTCAAGTCATATCCAAGCCCAAGCCCAAAATAGAGAGTATCAAACTTAAAGTCGAAAACCCAGATCGAGAGCTCACACTGAGAAAGAAGACCGAAAAGTTAATCAATTAATGAATAAGAAGTTTGCTTCTAGGTCATTGCAAGAACAATTATATTTTTTTTTAGAAAAGATATGAACACAAGGCTTCTAAAAAAACTAATATTAATTTTGTCTTTTTTAATTCTTAACTATTTTTCTTTGTACATATATTTAGTCTTTATTTTTTCTTTTCTTATTCTAACTTTTATTGACTTTTTATTTTAAATTTTTTCTTTAGCTACCTAGAATGAATGTAGTGCATATATATCTAATTTTTTTTGCTTTAATTTTATAAAAATAAAAGAAAAAAAAATATTTTTTCTCATATCCTTTGTCTTTTTTTTCTCTCTTTTGGTTATCTCAATTCTGATACCATATTATAAAAAAATGACTGAAATAAACAAAAAAAAAGAAATAAAGACAAAAAAATATGAGAAAGAATATTTCTTCTATTTTTATTTTTTTTATCAAAACAAAGTAAAGAATCTGAATAATTAGGAAGAAAATGTAAAATAAAGAGTTAATAAAAACTAAAATAATGAAAAACAAAATAAAGACTAATCATATATATGAAAAGAAACTTCTAAAAAATATAAAATACAATATTAATATTAATTTTCTTCTATAAACTTTATCTATATCTTTAGTTACTTTCATGACAACTTTAGTAAAAGTTTGTTAGAACTTTATCGTAACGTAACAAGTGTATTAGTTATTCTTCATATAATAGTTTTGAAGGTTTCATTATAAAATTTTTTATCATCCAGTGTAATTGAGTGTTGTAATATGTAACTTGTAGGCCTTTTTCTCCATTACTTCGATTGTTATAATTTACTATACTCGCATAATGTAAATAGTATATGTTATTCTGGTAATATTGGAAGTGATTTCATAATGTTTTAGCAAATTAATTATTAAATATTTTTTTAAAGTCGGTAGTGGATATCGAAAAATACATTTATCTTATTCGTTAATTAGTGGAGGTCCGAAATTGAAAATCTTTATTAATGTTTGAACACAAGAATCCGACCATCACATAGACGATTGAGAAGAATTATCCATATAGCAGTAAAAGAAAATTACGTATATGTTTCAAAGCAATTCATAACAAGTGAGAAAAGATGATTGAGAGAAGTTAAAGATAACTTGAATATAAAATAAATAAAGAAAAAAAGTTGAAATATAGAGAGGAAATGTATAATTTACTGACAACAACACATAGACACTCCACTCTACTTTCGGAAGATCAGAGTATTGAAATTACTACTCAGAGACCTACATCTGTCATACTACCATGTTCTCATTACGACTAAGTCTTCCCTTTAAGAAATTCATCCTCATATGACACGAGTAAATTCATATGATCTGCTAGACCAAATTATTTTCAAACTGCAAACAAAGTCATGAATCTCTTTCGACTCTCACCACCTAATACTCTTAATCTATATGATACCAAGATACCAGTAGAGTAAAGATCGTCTCTTTCTAGAGTACATCACAAAGCAATACACTCGCCTAACAATCTTAACACGATATTTCCTTTCCTAAATATACCATGTCTCGATCACATTTTAACATAATTTCATATTCCATACCACACATCAATATATCATTCAGTCACATCAAAGTTTAGAATTTTAAACAATCCAAAAATATTCAAGAAATTACATAAATACATAAACAAATGGTTTTTCAATTACATATACAACTAAAATTTCAAACAAAATTTAATAAAAGCAATAAAAAATAATAAAATAGTGTTTCAGAAGCAAATTTCAAAGTTGAATTTTTTTAGCGTGAGCAAAAATAATTTTTCTTAAGCTAAAATGCCCATGTCTAAGCGAAAATCTTGTTGCTTTAGCGAAAATGAACCCGAGAGCACTCCCAAAATTCACACCATTTTTGCTTGAGCAAGAACCCCTCTCGCTTGAGAGAAAATGGACTTGAGAACAAGGTGAAATACATTGCACTATTTTAGCTTAAGTAAGGATCTTTTGCTTGAGCGAAAATTCTTTCTTGGGACGAAAATTGCAAAATAAAACTCCTTAAAAATGATATCTTTCAAGATTTTCACCAAAATTCATACTTAAACATAAATCTTATCAAACATCTTATATCAAAATAACCTCACCTTGCTCAGAGTTGGACAAGTACTATCATAAAACTCCCCTATCAACCTATACATCTATATACTTGATAATTGTTGTTTGGTGGTAAAATTTAAGTTATTCCACTGTAATTTGTCTAATGTAGTGATAGTTTGTCAAACGTTAAAAAGATGATAGTATAATTGTGGTCAATTCGTCTCTCAACGAATCCAATAATAAAATCAGTAAATTAGTGTTCAAAATCTATTTGCAAACAAGAAAAGTTAACAATAAATATAAGATAAAAAAGGGGGGTTTCTAATTTGTTTAACAATAAATATAAAATAAATTATTAAAATAGAAAATAAAAGACAGTTGATCCTCAAGTTCTTTTACCAATGAATTCCTCACAGGTTATCTAAAGATTATCACCATTCAATTCTCACACAAAGTTAAACCAAATTGAACACGCGTCAATCTAATTCATTTTGAATCTCATCGGTAAAACATACATCTACTAGTTTAAATAATATATTCAAAGTATATTTGCTCTAATTTTTTTTGGAGAGTTCTGCAGAGAAGTTTTAATTGCATGATTTTGAGAGAATATGTCTGCAAAAGATTTGCTTTTAATTATTTTTTTAGATATTATCATATTTAATTCTCTAGTTCTTTATCTCAGAGTTTGTTTCATATTTTGATTTAAAAGAAGCAACTTGGGTTAAAAACAAAAAATTAACATAAATAACAATTAAGGCTCAAATAAGCTCAATTAGAAGAATATTAACTAAAATAGTGGATTTATCCATGATCACACTCCAAGAATCTATGATTAAAACTATTAAGTGTGAATGAATTTATGCTCGTCAATATTCATGATTTCTAATCCAAATTCACTCACTTTTCAACATTCAAATTCAAACAACAATTGTTCATCAATGTTTACATTTCAAATGATTCATAATATCTTTCAAACATATTCAAGAATCCTATTCACAACACAATCAACTTGTAGATTTATCAAATCATCAAAATGTATCATCTTAGTACTTTCATTTTCAAACTCAAACAAAATACATTAATTTACTCAACTATACATCATGCAAGAAAATTGAAACTGGTGACCACATCACTTCCATATCCAGATCTTATAACCTAGGATTTTATTAAAAATTAAAACTAGTTTTCCTTACCTGAGTAGAAGTAGGCATACTCACAAAGAGCTCCAACAACTAAAGAAAAAAAAAAAAGGGATAACTCCAATCAAAATTCTTTTAAGACAGTTTTACTCTACTCGTTGCCAAGAGTTTAAAGGTGACCTTCGATTGTTATCTGATGAAAGATGGGACTAGAAATATAGAGAAACTGATAGAGGAGGAAAAAAAATTCTAGAAAAATAAAAATTATATTAAAATAAAATATAAATAATTGAATTATTTATTTATATATATATATATATATATATATATATATATATATATTTTAATAATAAAATATTCATGTATCATTTTAATTATAACACTTATATTCTAAATATTATAAATACTTTATTTCCTCTATGTCATCTTATATAATTTCTAGGTTTAAGGTTCAAAATTTAAATCAAACCTGCTAGATGGGACTGGATTATTTGGCATGTCTTAATGACTTAAGCTATAATTTTCCAGTTCGATGGCTATTTGGAGTTTTGGTAAACGATCAATAAGTGTATCAACGAATTTTCTCCATTATAGTCTTGCGCTGATGGCTCCTAGAACAGAGATTTATAACATGAAGTCTTCTTTCTCATTGGCTACTCAGTTTTTGTATGCACAAATTTTCTGGGACTATGTTCTTACAATACTGTATTAGTCATCTAATACGTGAATTATAAATTGGTGTATGTGTGTAGAAAAGTAGTGGGTAATATGCAGTTTTGCTTCCCATTCCATGGTCAATACCATTCTTGCTTAGTAGGGAAAAAACCATGGACCCATTTAATGGTTTTCTTTTCCATTACGTATTTGATTAATAGATATGATACTAATTAAACATTAAATTTATGGAGCATAATACAAAACGAAAATAAAAAAATAGAAAGAGTAGAGAAATAAATATTTAATAAAATGAATGGTGTGATGAAGACATGTCAAGAAAAAAATGTTATTGTATAAATAATATAATAACTCATACATTAAAGTCAGGTTGGAGCACTAAAATCGTTCCTGAGTGGTCGGTAAGGTAAAATAAAAATTAATTTAGTGAATGTGTTCTTAAAAAATTGTAAACAAACTCACAAATAAAAAAAAACATACAATGACACACAAGTCTAGTATATAATATTACAATAAATTTGGTGATAGAAAGAGTATTTAATTACAAGTAAAAAAAAACTTCAAAGATTTTTTTTTAATAATAGATTGTTCGAGGAATGGTTTACATTACAATCTATATAGTTTAAATTTCGTTAGAAGCTAAGGATTGAAATCATAATAAAATGATAAATTATATAAGATTTTAGAGATGAAGTTAAATTAATTTGATATGAAAATAACTTTGCTTCGTGGCAAACTAGATGAAAACATTTTGATGAGATAGTCAAAAGATTTTAAGGTGAGTAGAAAAGAAGAATGTGAGCACCAAGCTAGAGAGAAGTAGTTGTACAAACTTAAATAATCTTTTAAATAGAAATACAAGATATTTAATCACTTTGTCGTTTCATAATAATACAACAAAAGTCCTTATGATTCATATGTCTATTAAAAAAGGTAGAAAATAGTACATTAATATTCGGCTACCTATTAATGTATGTAGACAACATCTTAAGATGAGTTTGAGATAAAAAAAGTAAAATTAAAGTCATTACTTTGTAGTGAATTTTCATATGAAAGATACATGACATCACACTTAAGAAAATTTTGGGATGAAGATCAAAGAGGGTTCCACCCAAAAGAAGTTTTGTGTGGGTCAAAATAGTACCTCCAAAAGGTAATTAGATGATTTAGAATTGAAGGTGCTAAAGTCTTGACCACACCTTTAATAAGCCCATACGTCTTTCTAGATTCAATTCTACTCAAACTAATTCAAAAAGCAATACATGCCATGTTTTCCTTGTGCAAATGCACTTGGAAGCTTAGTGTATGTGTGCATAAGACTAAACTTGGCACCAATTACTAAGTAGCTATATGAGCAATCTTGCGAAGAAACATTGATAAGTTGACACAAAGGTATATTTAGAAGCCTAAAGGGAACAAAGAATATTGATCTCATTTTCAAAGATGATTCACAATGAGTCTTGTTATGTTCTCTGATTTTGATTATGTTGCAAATTTTGACGCTAGATGGTCTGTCACTAATTACATATTCATGATTGACAGATTTTTGGTTAGTTGAAATATTACTCTCCAACATACATTAACCTTGTCAACAACTAAAGAAGGGTATTTAGTTATATAGTCTAAAGAATGACCTTGGGTTTTCAAATAAGAAGGTTGCAATATTTTGTGATCATTTAAAGGCAATTTACTTGATAGGCCAAATACGTTAACATTAAATATCACTTCATTCACACTAACATTCACACTAACAAGAGAATTTGAGTGAAAAAGATTAACAAGAAGGATAATCCTACTAATATATTTACAAAGTCAGTTTCTTGAAACAAGTTTAGACGTGTTTGGACTTATTGAATGTTAGTTACTAAAAGTAGTATTGATTACATGTCAAGGTGAAATTTGTTAGATGGTACTTTAAACTTTCTACATACAACAGTACAACAATTCATTCTTGTTGTTGTGTTAGTTAACCATGTCGCTCTTTTCAGTTCTATCTAATGTGTTGATTTTGATCTTTTGCACAATACTATATAATTTGTTAGTTTAAATATACTTGTCGAAATGGTACTTATGCATTCATTGTCTACCTTGCAATTTTTTTTTGAGTTAACCTACTCACTTAATATTTAATTTGAAAAATATCAGTCCATTTCACCAAAAAGTTGGTGAGTTAAATAAATCAACCTATTTAAAATTAAAATAATTACTTTAAAAAAAACATCCATTTTTATTTTTTATAAATACATTTAGTAAAACATAATACAAGAAAATTAAGGATTTATATTGAAATATTATATATTTTATATAATGCATAATCAAAGAATTAAAAATATAACAAGTATCTCTCCTTTATCCTTATAATTTTTTGAATTTTATAATTCTTAATATTATTTTTTATTATCAATATTTTTTTTCAATTTTTTACATTATATTTTTTTATCAATAAAAATAATAAATAAATATTACTCATCCTTATATATAGTGTTTTTTTTTTCGTTTACTGGGTAGACTAGTTGTTTAGTCAGAAACATCACAAATTTAATCCGATTGAAACAAATCGCGTTAGTGGGTGAGTTTCAACATCGATGAATTGGATAGTAGGTAGATTAGACCACTTTTTTTTATCCATTACAATTCTTTTTATAATTCTTAATGTTGATGGTATTGTATATCACTAAAAGACAAATTTGGTATAAAAAATCTTAAAAGTGTATTAATGAACAAAATAATAATTAAAGTTCGACAATGCCTTGTACATTTAGAAGGAAAGAAAATAAAGATTTATTATTTTTTATCCATAAAAATATTTATTATAAGGAGATGTGTTTTTTTTCATGTCATTCCTTTTGGAGGAAGAAAAAGAATTGAAAAACCTGAGGATTAAACTCTGTTTTTTTTCCTATTGTAGCTACATTTATTGTAACTTACTTATATTTCATAACTGTGGATAGGGTCATGCCCTAGTGTTTTCACTATTAAATAAATTAATAAATGGGTTTATACACTTCTAATATGTTCTAATCAAACTTTCTATGGAACATTCATAGTTGAGTTTTTGAGCCGAATGTTCAACCTGTTTATATAGAAATAAAAGGATCATGCTCAAGTTTGTTGCCAAGTTTCAAAGACAGTTAATCCTAGCATCTCAAATATCCAATTATCTGTTACTTGCATACAAATGACAGTAAAAGGTTCTTCCCATATAAAAAAAAAGTAACCATACTTAACCTTACATCACGTCATCGATTCTAGACCGATGATTAAGAAATCAATATGTAGGTGATTGCCACGGTTGGTATATTAGTGACTACCGTACATGCATAATTATATTCTTAGAGTTAATTCAATATGTTTTTGGATTATATGAATGTTAGATTTATATAGAATTAAAAAGACACAAAAGCATCTCAGTTCAAGGCACATCTAGGACATAAACATGAAACTTAATCAAAATGTCAACACACTAAATGATTGCTTTCATTGATGAAAAAAAAAGTTGTGATTATTATTTAAATGTAAAATTCAAATTTAAAGATACTTTTCATAATTACATAACTTGTTATAAATTTCTAAATTATAAATTGATCTTAAATATATTATGTTAATTATAAATTGTTTTTTAATTAATTTTTATTATTTTTAATTTAATTATAAATTTGGGACCTAACCCAACATGTTTGGATTCAACTTGACCCATCGTAATTTGAATTCAGTTTGGCTCATCCCAACTTTGCAGGGACAAATTTGACTAGATCTTTATTGACTTAGACCCAACTTGATCCCAACCAATTTAGTTTAACTTCAACTCAAGCCAACTTGGTTTGTCGTCAACCAAACCTGGCTTGAGCTTAATGCAATCCAACAATGTCTAATTTGAGTTAACTTAGTATAACTCATCCTGATATGGGCTCGACTTGACTCACTCCCATCTAAACCTAGATCAGACCAACCCAATTTAACCTGATATGGTTTCAACTTGGTTTGATTTGGACTTTACCCATCTCAATGTGCTTAGGCCCTAGTTTAACTTAGCCTAACTTGGGCTTAGTTTGACCTAACCATGCATGAGTTAGCCTAACTTGATTTGGCTAAAACAAGACTCAACCAGATCTAACTTGTCTCAAACTATTGACCCGATTAAGCACGACTTAGGTCAAATCCAACTTGGACTAACTTGGACTTCATCTTTATCTATATCTCTTAGATCAGACTTGACTCAACTTAATCTTGGCGCATCTTGACCAACTTGACATGGTCCCGAGTGGTCTAACTTAACCTAAGTATGATCCAATCCTGCCCATATTGATATGGATTTAAATTTAGATTGAGTAATAATTTTCATGTGTATGAAAAGAAATTGAAGTGTTTATTTATTTATTTCTATTTTAAATAAAATTTATTTTTACTTTAAAAATCATGAATTAACTTTGATTCATGAAACTTTTGTGGACATTTTGACTATATGAACTTTTCTTTATGTGAAACTTTTAGTGACCAAACCTTACAAAGGGGTAAAATTGACATGTCTAGATGGATATAGATGAATATGGTAGCATCCTCTCTATTTCTTACATATTAAAACACAATGCAATTCACGATTTTTAAAAACATAATCATTTCCTAAGTTAGATAAAATAATAATTTTCATTTAAAATAATAGTTAAACACTCGCTAGGATAAGATTGAAATGACTCTGATACCATATTACGGAGTGAACTTTAAGCCTAACTCAATCCCATAAAACCGACTCATAGGATTGAAGTTTGCACCCACTTATATACAATGAAATGTCTTCATCTCTAGTCGGATCTCCATCAATTATCTTTAGTTTTTTTTATAGGAATTTTATCTTGGTCTTTTTATGAGACATGCTCCAAATCGTCTCTGGTATGATTCTTTTGTACAAATAAACCCTTAAATGAAATATAATATTTAATTTGGTGTAAAAAAAAATATTAAATTTTAAATATATAATTCTCATAAATTACAGAACAAGTTATTGATCAATTTAATATGACTATAAGTTAATTATTATTATTTATTATTTAAAAAATAGGAGCTATCAAGTTATTTCATGAAATGTGTATTTGCCTAAGAAAATAACTGATTTTAATCGACAAGAAATATCAAGAAATAAGATAAATGACAAGAAAATGAAATTATGTTTTTAGTATAATAATAAATTTATTAAACTAATTTTACTCGTATTTTTAAGTAATAGTTTAAAACACTAGTTAATAAAAAGTTATCTATGCTTGTTTGAACAACAAAACGAGAAAAACACAAAAGGGAGGTACATGTATAATTAGTCGTAGGAAATTAAAGTGTGAAATGTTCACCAGATTCAAGATCCGCCACAACTTGCAGTGTTTTCGCTAGTAATCTTTCTTTGCGCGTCTCACAGGGATAAGCAGCAAGAAAAGAGAGTCAACGAGTCAAACCCCAAACAGCATCTCAGTCTTCAAAGTCCTACTATCAAATTTATTCTACTAACAATTATGATATATGAGAGATATAAAAAAAAAAATGAAATGGTGTGCATTCTCCGTGTGGTCCGCGTCCCTTTTGGTTTGGTGGAGTGAAACGTTGGAGTGTCCTTGTTCTTATCCCACTCTTTACATATATAATACATGAAACCATAATCCATTTACATAATATTCCTCACTCTCACTCTTCTTAAACTTAAACACCCATCACGTCCTAATAACTAGCTACCATTACAACTATGGATGCTAACTGTGGGTCCCTAGTAGAGACACAAGCCAAGATGCAACATAGTGAAAACGAGATGTTAGGCCTCAGAAAAGGTCCATGGACGGTTGACGAGGACACCATTCTGGTCAATTACATCGCCACCCATGGTGAAGGTCACTGGAATTCCCTCGCACCATCTGCAGGTCTCTTCTCTTTCTTCTAATTAACCTTATATTCTTATAATTTCATCACCACCTTTGCTCATTACTACCGCCATCGCCATGCCCACGCCGATTACATGTTTACCAGATTGTTTTGAAATATTCAGGTTTGAGGAGGAGTGGGAAGAGTTGCAGATTAAGGTGGCTAAACTACTTGCGCCCCGATGTGCGGCGTGGAAACATCACACTCCAAGAACAAATACTAATTCTCGACCTTCACTCTCGGTGGGGCAACAGGTATAAAATTCTGTCTACGTTTTTTTATTTATGTGGTTGGGTGTAGGCATGTGTATATATAGTGTATGATTTATAATGTTTTTTTCGTAGGTGGTCGAAGATTGCTCAGCACCTGCCAGGAAGAACGGACAATGAAATAAAGAACTATTGGAGGACGAGAGTGATAAAACAGGCGAAGCAACTAAGGTGCGATGTAAACAGCAAACAGTTCAGAGACACGTTGCGTTATGTGTGGATGCCGCGCTTACTGGAGCGGGTTCAGCCCACATCGCAAATTCTCCACCCTCAGATGGACCCGGGCCCAAGTGAAATTCCGGGCTTTCTTCAACAAACCGGGTTTCACGGTTTAGATTCGGTGACGGAGTGGGATAAAGGGAACCACTCCACCGGTTCTTACTCGGACTCATCGTCCGTGGAGCTCCAAGTTTACTCCAATTCAGACCATAGCGATTCTTCGGGTTCGGGTTCGGGTTTCGATATGTGGGGAAGTTTGAACATGCAGATGTTGGAAGAAGGAAGCGGTGGGGGTGAATCGTTGGAAAGTTTGTGGAATGATCTCGAATTAAAATACAGTTCCCTTCCGTGACGCATTGTGCAATGAACAGTGCCAAAAGTTGAGCATGCGCCTCATTGTTTTCCTCACTTTAAGTACAAATTATAGATTAAACTTAGCCACGTGCCTTATAAAAGTTAATAGCTGTTCAAATATTGAATTTTGTTTGTGTTTATTAAGCTTGATTAAAAATAATATATGCTTGTGTTTGTGTAGTAGTAACAAAATTTAAGGCTTTTGATACTGCAATTGCGTTTCTTAGCACCCAACTCATTCATTATGCAACCATACTTTGTCTGAATTTTAATTTGCTCTCTATTTAGCTCTTTTTGTGATATTGTGATTGGGTATGATAAGGTTGATGATCTGTGTGTTTGTCAAAGTATGATTGGGTATGAGAGGATTGGGTACTGTTGGTTCTTGCTTCCACGCTTGTAAAAGCACGTAATTGGTGTGCTTTTTAACTTAGAAAAGAGTTTATGGAAAGCAAGCATGAAATGTGTTCCATGAGTAGAATAGGGCCCTTCCATTCCAGTACCCAAATAAATGGAAGTTTGTGCTGCGGTCCGGGCCCTCCCTGAGGTTGACCCTCTCCTTTTACTAAGTCGTTTCCCTTTTCTTTTTTTAACTTCAAAAATTATAGTTCGTAGTTGTAGAAGTGTTAAGATCCTCTTATTGTGCTTCTACTTTACTATGTTTGGGTTTTCATTAGTTTCTATTTTTTCTAAGATTTCTTTTTTCTTTTATATATACATACATACATTTAGTTTATAACAATTCTTTTTATCAATAAAAAAGAATAAGATAAATAGAGAGTACCAGGAGTACTCAATTCCATATATGGGTGACAAAGTGGGGTTGGTCATCCGGGTTGGCCCGCAGCCCAATGAAAAAATGCGGAACGAAATACTTATTTTAACCTACTGGCCCACTTAAGCCCATCCCGTATAACCTGCAATCTGCGCGGGCTAAGTGCGGGGCGAGACGGATTGACCCGAATAACTTTAAAATGTAATATTTTTTCACCTCCATATTTTCTTCATGTAACCTCATATTTCACATTTCAAAATTTTTAATAACATCTTACTACGCATGTTTCGTGGAAATAATATTATGAGGTCATTTACCTAATGCATCTAAATAAAAAAAAATCAAACAATTTATTTAAAAAATTATTTCTTACCGTGGGCCAATCCTTATGCGGGACGGACTAGAAAAATTAGCCTACAGATTCTTTGTGGGGCGGGTCAAGTGCAGGACGGACCTACCTATTTCTATTTTAATTAATATTTAGAAATATTCTATTTAGTTAACATTAAAACTTTTTGGCAGTTTCTTCCTGCACCCCTATATTTTTCTTCCTGCACCCCTATATTTTTCTTCCTGCACCCCCATAATGTTAAGCAAAGATTAAATTTTCCCAATTATTTTTTAAAAACTCTAAAATGCAGTTGAGCTATATTTTTTTTTTTTCATTATGGATTATGGAATCCAGAAAATTTCGGATTGGCACTTCTGGTAAAATTTTGGATCAATCAATCCATAATTCAAATTATGCATTTCACATTCAAAAATCCATCATTCAAAAAAAACATTCTGGATCCACCAATCCGTAACAGAAATATGCATTCCGGATTCAGAAATCTGTAATTAAAAAAAAAACATTTCGGATCCACGAATCTATAACAGAATTAGGATTCCGGATTCAGCAATCCGGAAATCAATAATTTATGAAAAATTGCTTTTGGAACACTCTTCATCCGGAAAAAAAATATCCAGTTTCATAATGATGAATCCGTAGCACACTCCCAGATCCTTATTTCCGGTAACCACGGTTTCCCTTTTCAAATAAAAAATTAAGGCCAGTGTCAGGATTTAGAAAATTGTGGGGGTGCAGGAAGAAAAATGTAGGGGTGCAGGAAGAAGAAACCGAACTTTTTTTACTTAGACAATTCTTTAAAATGAAACTCAAATGCATATACCAAATTAATAGATGTGTGATTGGGAGGGAAAATCCCACTAAAGATGGTCAGTTAAACTTTTTTTTATAGAGATTTATCATTGAAAGAAACGGATGCATATCCATACTAATAATATAATTTTAAAGATATGAATATTTTACAATATTTGACTGAATTTAGGTTTGGTTATTGGGTCTGATCAAATTAAAAGTGGATTCATAATCTATATCTAAGTGAAAAATTACTTTAATTAACTTTAATTCATTATATTCAAATACTAAATCAAATTTGAGGAAATTCAATGTAAAACTCTAAATTTTTGTTAAGAGTGTATAAAATATAAACTAAACATGTTTTAGAATGAGGAGAAAAAAAATATTTTCTATATATTTAGATGAGAGGAAAGAAATAAAATTTAAGAAAACATTCTTTTAAGCTCAGTTTTTTTAGTTGTTAAAGATAAATAAAAGAAAAGAAAAACGAAAAAGATATTATACTTTTTGTTCTAAAGTTATTTTTTTTTGTCTAATTACTCATATCAATTATATAATCATACAAACTGTAATTTTTACCCCCCCATCTTAAACTTATCCATTTTAATTCATAAAAATAGATTTTTAATTATTTTTTATCCTTTATATATATATCATTTCAACATTTTTTTATAGTCTTATATCATAGGAATTAAAATTGATTAGAAAATATTATGTATAAAGACTCAAGAGATTATTTTAAAAGATAAGGACTAAAATAAAATTATTCAACTTAATTTTCTTTTTACATCTGTTTTTTCTCACTATTATTCAAACAATAGTGAGTCATTACTCATATGCTATGCTAGGGAGTCACCAATGGGTAAAACCTGTATAACATTACGGGCTTAGTCGAACCCTTACTAAGAAGCCCAACAAATCGAAGAGATGCCTTTAGCAAACCAAAACATAATCAATAATAGTCTTTAAAAAAATATAAATAAGGTTTAATATTTTATTAAATAGATCTAATTAAGAATTAATTTGTTTATAATTTTACAGTCATGGTCTTTAATTTATTGTAATATAATATAATAAAATAAATTTTTATTCTTGAAATTAAAGTTATATTTTTAATTTCCAAAGGCCTGCTTTTTGTTTGTTAAAAATGCGGCGTAATTCCTGAGAAACCCTAAAAATTGCTATAAATTGAGAGCCTTGTGTAGAACTCTTAGCGCAGCTGTTGAGGACTAACCTTTTCTTTTCCATCTTTTTGTTTTCTACTGTGATCTTTTCATTTTCGGTATTTGATTTCTACAGTGATTTATTTCATTTTCAGTGTTTGAGTTTTGATTTTACGTTTTCCTTGAAGAGTTCACGGTGATGACCACATAAAATTCAAGCTCAACAGACCGGAATGCACGGTTTTCTCTTTTGGAGATTGCTTTGCGTGTCGATTATCCCGCTGAACTGAGTGATCTCTTCTGTTCTTTAACAAATCAAAATTCGTTTTCTGTTTTTAATTCTGGTTTAATTTCAATTAACTTTTATTATTGTTGTTTTGGATGTGTACTGGGGAAAGTGTTTTCACGATGAGGATAGTAAAGCTCCCTCTTCCAAATTTAAAGTTGTGGAAGTCTGCTGGCTGAATCGAACCATAAATCTTATGGCCACCACTGAGTGATCTCTTTCCTCTTCTATTTAGTTTTTTTTCTTACATCCTTTGTTAAAATCCATTTTCTGTTCACACCTGATTCAATCTTGTGCCATCTTTTAGTGAACAATTTGCATTGAGTATGTCGTTTAGATTTTTTTTATTGTTTTGATGCGGAACTGTTTGTTTTTTCTAAATTCTGAATTCTTTCAGTTATTCAACGTCAGGCAATACACATTTTATTTGGTGATGAATGCGATTCTAAATGCAAAATTTTGTATCTGATGCTAAATGATCTTCTAAATTTTTTGATTTTGATCTGATGTTAATTTATCCATTTATATTTAAATAGTAATGTTGGATTCATTTATTAATAGGAATTCTTTTAAATGATTTGAATGTATACTTTTCTAATGTACATGTTTTAATTTTGAAAGAAATTAAATTTTTATAAGAATTAAAATCCTATATTCATAAAGTTTTATCAACCCAAAGTAAATTAAATATAATTAACTTTTGCAGCTTTCTACCTTTACCAAAATTTATGTCGTCTACAAAAACCCATCGGTCAAATCACTTGTTAAGGGTTTTTCGTCTTCCATACCCATCAAAGTCTTCTGCCATTACATCAAATAGTGAAATAAATATATTTTTTGGAACATTTTCTTGAATACATTTCATTAATTTCAGAACGTTTTGGAAAAACTTCCAGAAAAGATAAAATAATCTTTTAAACGTTGATGGGAGCGGAGAGAGATTTTTGTTTGGATGAAGTAGGAAGAACTTTATTACTTTCGGGTCAAATATCCCTAACAAAATACCAGACCTGTTCATAGAAATTTTAATTTATAAATAGTGGGTATAAATGGATGTTAGACTTTTAGATATAGTAGTATAAATATATAAGTGAGAGTTAAGAAAATGGTCGTTCATAAACATTCTTCTTATTGACTATCAATTTTTTTTGTAAAATAATTAAGTCTCTACACCTTTACGATTTTATTTTTGAAGTGGATTGATAAAATTGGTTATCTCAATGCACTAATGCAAATAGTTGTAAATTGGATTGGGTTAAACTAAAAATATATGGACTCTTTTAGCTAGTAACTCAAGTCAATGACTTCCTGCAGCTTATCACTGCATATCACGTATAAAAAGATGGAGATACCCTTAAATAAATTGGGTTATACATCTACGGATATTTTTTGAAAGTCTTTTGGATATTTTTTTCAGAATAAATTTTATGGATTATGAATTTTTTTAATCTGAGATTTTGAATTTTAAGTTTCGAATATACTTTTTTGTCATGTATTATTTCAATTTCTGATTTTCATTCCAAAATGAAGGATATTTTTTAAAATAAAAAATTATATTGAATATAAAATTAAAAATGATTAGGTGTAAGAAGAACTTGCCATAACTCAAATGCGCTTAAACACAATTCAGCTATAAGTTTATGATTCAACATTAAAATTTGGCAACTTCTTCCTCCATCTCCATACTTCTTCCCTCACATCCATAAATATTTCAATTTGAAGATTATTAAACTTTGAAATGTATTTTATAGCTTCAAAATAATTAAATTACTTTTTCAACTTAATTTTAGAGTTTGGAATATATTTCTATCCCAAGAAATACATTTTAAAATTTAGAATAAAATTAATTTTGTAATTTGAATTCTAGAATTTGAAATTTTAGAATTAAAAAAAGGAAATAAAGATGCAGGAAGAAATTGCTTAAAATTATATCAGTTCATTTAAAAGATTGTAATTACAGTTTTTTTAAATTTGAAAATAGTATTACCTCATTTAAACATGTGTTAAAATTTAGGTACAATTAGGTAATGTGAGCTTCAGATAGTCCAGTCACCTATATGACTTTCTTTGCAAGAAATGCACTTTATTTGATTGGTTCGCACGGCATAAAACTAGTTTAGAAAATATATTTTTCTAATTATAATTTTTGTTTGGTTGTTGAAAAATTAAAATTTCATTATTTTTCTGATTCATTTAATTAAGATAAAAATATAAAAAAAATTAAAATATAAAGCTTGTTAGAAGGTTTAATTAAAGGTAATAAAATTTTGTTTTATATGTAAATATATAAAGTATTTTGTTAAAGTTTTGCTATAAATATTTTAATCAAGATAACTAATTTTTTAACAACTATTTTATTGAAATCTTTTTATATTATTTTTATTAATAAATTTTAAATATAAGATTTTATTTAAAATTAAATCCATTTTCACTTTTAATTAAAATAAAATATTAATTTTTTTATTACATTAAATATAATTATTTTTAAAATAAAATTAAATAAAGATCAAATTACTTGGTGAATAAAGTATCTCATAAAAAAAAAAAAGATAATTAGTTTTTTTTTATGTAAACTAACAAGTCAACGGGTTTTATTGAGTTAATGAATCGGTCCGTCCTCATTGTCATTTCTATATAAAATAATTATATATAATATACAATTAATTTTATTTATGGGATTTAAATTTTAAAAACACATATGTTTTCTTAATATTAAAATTACTTTTTTTTTAATTTTCTTTTAAATAAAGTTAAAATGACACCCGTTTTGCATACTGAAATTAGAGGATTTGATGTCCCAACAATAACTATCTTTCTTAATTGTGTTAATTATAGAAAATGTGAATATAGAAATGTTATTGTTGGCCACCTGTTGAACTGCTATAAACAATGTTATTCAATATATAAACATTGTTACATACAATCATTAAAATAAAGAAAAATGAACTTGAACAGAAACATAGAACATTTCAAGTTTTATTTAATTTATTTAGCGCAAATTTGTGTTTTTCTGTTTTAATTTTTTTAATTCATTATTTTAAATCACATTTATTATTCCATGAATAACTAAATTTTAGAAGAATCTATTTTTTCTTTATCATTTGTATTATATATAATATTTCGTATTTATTATTTTTATCAATAAACAAACTTCAAATTAATACATGTACTAGTAGAATATGTACCCGTTACAGAATTACAAAAGTTATATAATAGATACACCATGAATCGCTCCCTACTGACATGTATGGAGTTGTTCACAATATAGTTATTACAACAACATAAAAACAAGCACACTAGTTAAGCTATACTTACTAATTAAAGTAATGTACCCGAACATGTATCAATTCCATTTTTTCATCTAATCTTTAGTTTTCCTCCAAATCATTCTATGCTCTATTTTTTGTATTGTATTGACACTATATTAGTGTTTGATATTGCACTCATCTTTTACACCAAAAGTTGTATTTTGATATTTTGTGTTTGATTTGTTTTCAACTTCTTTTACCTCTTCAAATTTTACTTGAATGTACACTTTCTTGGAGACTAATACCATTGATGGAAGATAGGGTATTGAATAATATCTGTCCATGAAACTCTTTTCCTTCCGTCACATATTTATTTAATTTTTCTCCACAAACGCTAAATGACTAGATACCATAATTTGCTCCACATTTCCTTTTTTACACAAATTTACCTCATGATTAAGTTGTAGGAATATTCCTCCAAAGAAAATTACTTGTAGTTTCACTCACTCATAACGTGATTTTCATACTCAATATGTTTTACTACAAAATGACATAATATAATCTAAAGTTTCAGGTTTCAATTTGTAAAGGGGCAAATAAAATTATAGAAGACTTTTTTTTCCCTCAATTGATCTTTAATTAATAATTTATTTCTTAACATTTCCAGACACATAAGCTCACATTAAGTATTAAGTGGTATTTTGACTTTCCAAATCATTTAAAAAAATATTGATTAGGAAATTGATTGTTATTCATTTAAAATTGAATATGCAAATCATACTATACATGTCTCACATATCTGTCTTTCACACCTATTAATCTACTTTATCCTTTTTAATTTCATCCAACTTAGAGCGTTTTTAAACTCCCTTAGAATCTATCTTTCCCATTCAAACATAACCCTTCTCCATCTAAAGTATACCCATTTTCCATTTTTTCAATCACCAACTTTATCAATCACATAATCTTTTTTGCTTATATAACACGTGTAATCTATTATGCACCTCAAAGATAGACTATTGTTGTTGTTCCAACCATTTATCATCATGCCATAATTTTATTTTATTTTCGTTTTTCACATTCCTTTTATTGTTACCTTCAAACCATCCTTTAGAGTTATTTTTTTTCGACATGCCAACCTTAAATCCCTCCTCCACCAATGTGTTCCGAGGGATAAAAATGGAGAGGGAGTGACAAACGTGAAGAGGAAAAGGAGAGGGTACGCCCTAAAGAAAACAAATGAAAATTTTCACTTTTTCTTCACAAAATTTCCCATTGACTTTCCAAGAGAAGGATTTGTGGAAGGTGTTTCAAAGATATGGAAGTATAGTTGATGTGCTCATCTCCAGAAGACTGAATAACAACAAGCAAAGGTTTGGTTTTGTTAAGTTCCAAGGAGTGTTAGATGTGGTTAGTTGGAAAGGAAACTAGACTCTATTTGGATTGGCAATTGGAAATTAAGGGTAAACAGACCAAAGTATAGTAGGGGAAGTGAGTCAAGAAAGGAATGAAATGCAAATCATAAATTGGATAGGCATCATACAGTTTGGAGGAAAAAGGAATAAAGTTAGACGTTTGCTCAAGTAGTGGGGAAATAATGTAATTTGGTATGAACCATACTTATCCAATAGCTTTCAAGAAAGAGGTGAACCAAATGGAGTGGTTTGATAACTGTTTCATTGGTAGAACTGTGGTGTCAAGTAAGGCTAGGGATTTTGAAGGAGAGCATCATCTTGGGAGGTTTCAACTTTATTCGGGTGCGTTACTTGGGAGGAAATTGTGTGCTATTGTCTAGAGAGGATGCAAAACTGATAAAAAAGGTTATCGAAGAGAATAAAGAGTGGTTTGAATATATTTTTGGAGTTGTGGAAAAAATTTTATGGTCCCAGGTTGGCAATAATAAGGAGTCTATTTGGTGGAGGGATCTTGGGAAAGTTTGGAATTTAATGGAATTGGGAAATGATTTTAAAGACAAAGGAAGGCAGGTAGTAGGAGATGAGAAAGAAATTAGGTTATGGGAGGATAAGTGGGTGGATAATGAATCTTTATTTCAAAAATTCCCTAGGTTGTTCTTGGTATCACTAGATGTTGGTTGAATCCTATCACAAGTTGGTGAATGGAATAATAATAGTTAGTCTTGGAAGCTGGGGTGCAAAGGGGCTCTCTTTGTATGGCAATCTAGTCAAGCTGATTAACTACAACAACTATTGGATAACAAGAGGCTAGTTGAAGAGGGTGAAGGTATGGTTGACAAGTGGATTTGGAGGGATGCAACATCTACGAAGTTCTTTGTGAAGGTAGCTTATAACTCTCTAAAGGGGAAAGATCAAGTGGATTTTGGGATTTCTTTGTGGATTTTTGGAAGTTAAAGACTTTACCTTCGGCGCAAGTTACTGCTTGGAGGGTGTTGACTAATACAATTGCTACTAAGGACAACCTTTTGTGACAGGACATTCCTTTGTTATGCAATCGTTGTCCCTTGTGTGGTGAGGTAGAGTTGACGATTATTCATCTCTTTTTAGAGTGTATGGTTTCTTGGAGAATTTGGAGCCTTTGTTTTGAGTGACTAGGGTTTTCTTCGGTATACCACTATGATGTACAATTGCACTTTATGTTGTTTAAGCCAGTAGGTATGAAGGAAGTTGTTAATTGATGTTGGGGGGATTTGGGTAGCAATTATAGGAAAAAATTGGATTCATAGGAATAAGTGTATCTTTAAGAATGGTGGATCTTTTATAGATTTTTACTGTGGTTCAAAGAAAAACCTAGTCTTGGTTTACGACTTAGGAAAGATTGACTGACTTCTCTTACTCAGATTTGTGTTTGGACCCTACGTGTTGTATGAAGTATTTGAAAAATGAGGCTTGTGGATCGATTATCTAACTTGTCCAAGTTTGGAAGGTTTAAGTGTATGTAGTCTTTTGACGCTTTGGAAAGAGCTTTCTGACTCTCGGTTGGTTAAGCCTGGTTCAATGTGCTGGTAAAGATTCTTATCTTGAAGAAGGAGAATGTTGTTTTTTTGTTGCGTAGGTTTTTGGCCTTGCTATCTTGGGTGAGGGTTATCTGTTTGTTTTGTCAACTGGGGTGAAGGTTAATAGTGGGTTTTCAATTGTTTTAGGGGTATTTCTTTTGTCTTGTATTTGTTTCACATGCAATTGGAAGGAAGTTAGAGCCTTTTGAGGGAATATGTTTTTGTGTGTTGATGTGACATTTCCTTGATCTTTCCTGTATGTTTTTCCGAGGCTTTGCTTGTTGATTTATAGAGTCTGGAAAAATTTATGTTAGTTAGGTGTTGAGTAGTTTGACCTTCGCCATTTTCTATATAAGGGTTGAAACACTCCTAAAATGTCTCATTTTATTTTATTTATTTTTTACTTATAAAAAAAAATATTGTAGAATTTTTTATGTTACCAATCCATCTTATTTCTAAGACCCCACCATGCTTTGATCTTAACACCTTACACCACATAGAATCATGTTGATGTAAAATTTCCCATTTTAATCTAACAAATTGATTAACATGTTTTAACCTTAACCCTCCTTCCTCCTTCAACCTACACATATTTTTCAATTTTTTCTTATATATATCTTTTAATAAAAAGTATTTTATCTTTTTATAACATGAAAAAAAAACAATAAACAAAAATTTACATGATCTTCAATTTCTCTTACACAAATAAAAGATAATACAATAATACTAATAATTTATATTACATAAAAAACCTTGCCATTTATGATACAAGTCTAAAAATATAAACCATGCGCTGACAACTTCAATATTTTTATAACGTCATATAGTTGTAAGTTATTGTATATAATAAATTTATAAGAAAATTAACAATAGGATGCAAGTTAAGAGACTAAATAAAATAGTCTCTGTCACTGGCAAATAGGTTAAATAGTCACTTACTTATAATTTGTAATGCAGTAAATTTTATAACACATTAAATTTGATGTTAATTTGAAAATGGATAACTTATTTCATTCTTAAAAATAAGGTTTATAGTTTTATTTAAAATGTTTGTTGCATGGCCCGTGCTCGTGAGTTTGATTGAAAAGGACAAAAAGGCTGCTAAGAAGCTCTCCATATCCGTTTGGTTTGAAAAGTACACGAGGCTGCCAACAACCACAAAAATCTTGCTTGTCCACCAAGAAAAGACTCCTATTCTCACTTCCACACTTCAAAATTACTTTCTATAAATTCAGATCTCATCACTGTTCTCTTTATCTTCTCTGTTGAGTCTGTTTTCATTTTCTCTCTTTGACACTTGTTGAGAGAGATCATCGTGTACGCTGATTATTCACCATACGGGTTACAGGATCGGCTGCGTTGTTCGTGCAGGTAGTGATTACAATATAAAATATCCAATACAATTTGATAGCAGTATGTTTTGATTACTTAACATGAATTCAAGCTCAACTTTCAATACACTTCAAAGCTTTGTTCTAATTCCGTTTGAAAATTAGTTTTTATCATCTTAATTCTGTCTGTGGATATGTTTGATCATGGATTGGCCAGTGATGTATTGATATTGCCGACATTGGCTGATAATCTTATCTTTGATAATGACGTGTCAAAAATATCTGAGGCCTGCTAACACTTTTCCTTTTAGAGTTGGTATCATGATCATCTTGTCACCTATTTCTTATTGTATTGCCATTAAAAGAATAATCTATTTTCTATTTAAAAGTTAGTTTTGGTTTTATATGTCTCATATTTTGTTTTTCTTAAAGTACGTTTTTTCTATTTTCCTATGCATGGACACTCTTAACTTATATGTAAGTTCGTGTTCTTTCTATTCTCGACAATAAATAATTTGAGGTGGTCCATGTAATACTTTTTAATATTTTGATAATTAATTATTGTATTAATTAAATTATATATTATTTTAGAGTATAAAAATTATTTTCATTTAAAATAGTTTTTATTATTAATAAATAGTTTTTAAATTAATATTTAATTATTTATCATTTTTAAAACTTTGATAATTAATTAGATATCAACTAAAAATTAGTTTATAAATTTTATTAATAATAAATAAATTCATAGGTAAAATAATATATTTTATTTATAAATTTTTAATTATTTTTTTTTAATTTTCAAATATTATATATGTTATGATAATTATTATTAAAATTAAAACTAAATTGGAGTTGAAGTCAAATTCCTTGATAATTAACTAAAAAACTTTTAACCATAACATCAATCAGATTTTATTATTATGTTAAGAATATTATTAAATATTATTAATATTAATAATATTTAATATTATTATTTATTATTATTATTAAAAATTAATATTAATAATATTTAATATTATTAGTATTATTAGTTATTATTATTATTAAATATTATTAGTATTATTAAATATTATTAATATTATAAAAAATTATTAATATTATTAAATATTATTAATATTATAAAAAATTATTAATATTATTAAATATTATTAATATTATTAAATATTATAAATATTATTAAATATTATAAATATTATTAAATACTATAAATATTATTAAA
>Ga0123342_1001257_pt1 | contig 42581 bp, 25 predicted proteins | sample Turbeawhitnodule_FD_89960 | JGI IMG/M metagenome (GOLD analysis project Ga0123342, IMG submission 89960) | Root nodule microbial communities of legume samples collected from Mexico - Turtle bean Mexico white nodule | ecosystem: Host-associated > Plants > Roots > Nodule | place: Mexico: Nepantla...
GGAGAGGGGGTGAGGAGGTGTTTGTGTTGGGTGGGTGTGGGAAAGAAAGATAGAAGTGGCGTGGTAGGGGGTTTGGGTTTTTTTTTTTTTTTTTTTTTTTTTTAAATTTTATTAAAAAAATTATGCTCTTTTTTTTTTTTAGGTTGAAACTTTTGGTTCATGCATCTTAGATTAAAGCTGCTTTGTTGATCGTGTAGGATGTAGATAGAGTCAAATCGTTTTCGTTTTTCTTCGTTTTCGTTTGGCCACCGAAACCGCATCGTTTTTTTTTTTTTAGGTTAATTTTGGAAAATACAGAGGGTTTTCTCTCCATAAATAAATGCTTCTGGTTAGATGATTTCATTGACGGTGCGGATTTCGATTATTCGTTTTTTTCTATTTTTTATTTTATTTTATTTTATTTTCTGTGGTTTACATGGCTGACCCTAGCTGCTATTATTATTTTGTTTTATTTTTTGGTTTTGCAGATCTAGTTCACTGTTGCTCATTTCAGTGTGTATCTAATCGAAGACGAGGGGGTTCCGATGTCGTCTCTTAGTAGGGAATTGGTGTTCTTGATCTTGCAGTTTCTCGATGAGGAAAAGTTCAAAGAGACTGTACACAAGTGGGGCTAGTTTGTTATTTTGTTAGGTTATTTTTGGTGTTTTATTTATTTTTTATTTTTACCACATTCATTAATTAACTAATTTTTTGGGGTTAAAAAATAATAGGCTTGAGCAGGAATCAGGGTTTTTCTTTAACATGAAATATTTTGAGGATGAAGTGCACAACGGGAATTGGGACGAGGTGGAGAAATACCTCTCCGGTTTCACCAAGGTGGATGATAATAGGTATTCTATGAAGATATTTTTTGAGATAAGGAAGCAGAAGTATCTGGAGGCTTTAGATAAGTAAGCTCACACCGACGAATTCACATTTAGATTCTTTGTTGACTCTCAGCATTTAAATTGAAGTGTTCTACTACTAGCAGACAAGTTTAATTAACTGTTTTAAATTTCTCGCACGTAGGCATGACCGGTCTAAGGCAGTAGAAATATTAGTGAAGGATTTGAAAGTGTTTGCTACATTTAATGAAGAATTGTTCAAGGAAATCACACAGCTTCTGACATTGGAAAACTTTAGGTACTAATGTTACTTTTTACTCCTGTTCTCCGTGTAAAAAAGTTCTGTAAGAAGCAGCTAATGAGTTTCTGTTGATACAGGGAGAATGAACAATTGTCTAAGTACGGTGATACAAAGTCTGCACGAGCAATCATGTTGGTTGAGCTCAAAAAGCTCATCGAAGCAAATCCTCTATTTCGTGACAAATTGCAATTTCCCAACCTTAAAAACTCAAGGTTGCGGACTTTAATCAATCAAAGGTAATTTTTTTTATGTCCAAGCATTGATTTCTCAGTATGAAAACTTATTCGTGCTTTGAATGTGAAAATAACTTTCTTATACCCAATGCAACTCAATGCAATAATTTAGTTAGTGTCTTAATTTACAATTGATGGAGGTCATTTGATGATACTGTTATTCAATCTTTTGCAATTTCCACTTGTATGTGACAATTGTTTTCATCAAAATTAGTTTAGTTCCATCAATCTGTATCTAGTGCAATGTGGTGCAATATTTGACTCTGCATTATATGCTTCGGTGCCCCCTTTTATGTTAAATTATAAATCGTTGTTGTGCATTTGTTGTACTAGGTTTTGTACTAGGTTTTGTACTGCAGATACACTTCTGACTATTTGATTAAATTATATTCTAGTAACAAAGAATTGTTTTCCTTTTTCTTTTAATTGCAGCCTAAATTGGCAGCATCAACTTTGCAAGAATCCACGGCCAAATCCTGATATAAAAACACTTTTCGTGGATCATTCATGTGGACAACCAAATGGGGCACGAGCTCCTTCACCTGCTAATAACCCATTACTAGGCGCCTTACCAAAGGCTGGAGGATTTCCTCCACTTGGTGCACATGGGGTGGGCTCCTGAACTGATTTTCTACCTTCTTTTGGTACCATGGCCATCATTACACGTCTCTATAATGTTTCGATTCTTATTTTGGTGCTGGACCTTGCTGTGGTTATTTTTTACAGCCTTTTCAACCTACGCCGGCACCAGTGCCAACACCCCTGGCTGGTTGGATGTCGAATCCTACCACTGTAGCACATGCCGCGGTTTCTGGAGGTGGAGCTATAGGTCTTGGTGCTCCATCTATGCCTGGTATTATTCACCAACTCTTTAGGTGTTGTCATAACATGATCGAATCAAATTTATCTTGACTTCAAGTTTTAACATGTTTCATTGTCTTGTTAAGCTGCTTTGAAGCATCCTAGGACCCCCCCAACTAATCCTTCTGACTATCCATCTGGAGACTCAGAGCATGTTGCTAAGAGAACAAGGCCAATTGGAATTTCGGATGAGGTAATCTGTTTGCTTTTGGACATAATTAGTAATTCATTGGTAGGAAAATCAAGTTTTGACCCCATGTTTTATGCTATTCATCACTTTATGCAGGTGAATCTACCTGTCAATGTCTTATCAGCAACATTCCCAGGTCATGGTCAACATAGTCAAGCATTTAACGCACCTGATGACATACCTAAGGCTGTTGTGCGAACTCTTAATCAGGGTTCATCTCCTATGAGCATGGACTTTCATCCAGTTCAACAATCTTTACTTCTTGGTCAGCTGCTCTTCTAAGACCTTTTAATAGTATTTTTTTGAAGTTGCATGTATTTGAAACCAAATTTCCGTTTAACTTTTGTTTGATGCCATTTTTCAGTTGGTACAAATGTGGGGGACATTGCTTTGTGGGAGGTGGGTTCTAGGGAGCGCTTGGTCTCAAGGAACTTCAAAGTTTGGGATCTTAGTGCATGTTCAATGCCATTTCAGGTTGTCCCTTTACCTTTATGTATGAATGTTCTTGATAGTAATCAGTGCTGAACCATAAGACTTTTTTGTCATCACTGAAGAAAAACTAATTACGAAAAATTCAGGCTGCTCTTGTTAAAGATCCGGGTGTTTCTGTCAACCGCGTGATTTGGAGTCCTGACGGTGCTTTATTTGGTAAGTTAAGAATTTTCTAATTCTTTAATGTTTGAATGATGATGATATTATTATTTTTGTCTTGAGATGTCAACTGAACCAATCAGTAATGTCTTTGTATTTGTTCAATTAACAGGAGTTGCTTACTCAAGGCACATTGTTCAGATATACTCTTACCAAGGTGGGGATGAAATACGACATCACTTGGAGGTACACACTTGCATGCATATACATAATGCATATGCACATGCTCATCTTTTGCATTTGATTACCTAATGATCCTGTTTTCTAGATTGATGCTCATGTTGGTGGAGTGAATGATCTAGCATTTTCCCACCCAAATAAGCAACTATGCGTGATAACTTGTGGTGATGATAAGACCATCAGGGTAAGTTTGTCAAAACGTGAGCTTGGTTAAGTGGAGAAGCTGAATGTGTTACTGACTAAATTTTATAATTGAAGGTATGGGATGCTGCTTCGGGTGCAAAGCAGTATACATTTGAAGGTCATGAGGCTCCTGTTTATTCTGTCTGCCCACATCATAAAGAAAACATTCAGGTTCAAACTGACTTCTGAACCTTTATGGATTGTTAGTGGGTTGATTTTCTTGCTGATGCTCATTGTCTTGTGATGTTGTAGTTCATCTTTTCAACAGCATTAGATGGAAAAATAAAAGCATGGCTATATGACAATTTGGGATCTCGTGTTGATTATGAGGCTCCTGGTCGTTGGTGCACAACCATGGCTTATAGTGCTGATGGTACAAGGTATGTGCTCTCAACAATGGATCCTTCTATGGTGCTGATTCTTGCTGCTTAGTTGGATTATATTTCATTTTCATTACCCAGTGTTCAAAAGTTTTTGGCTATGAATGTATGTTGCAGGCTCTTTTCATGCGGGACAAGCAAAGATGGAGAATCCTCTATTGTTGAGTGGAATGAGAGTGAAGGGGCTGTGAAAAGGACTTATCAAGGATTTCGTAAGCGATCTTTGGGTGTTGTGCAATTTGATACCACCAAAAATCGATTTTTGGCAGCTGGTGATGATTTCTCCATCAAATTCTGGGATATGGATAATGTTCAGCTTTTGACAACTGTTGATGCTGATGGGGGTCTCCCTGTAAGTTAATTATTTTATTGAAAGTTGGAGAGCTATCCTCTAGAAATTGTAGTTGTTTGCTAATTGTTGCCTGATCTACACTCTAGGCAAGCCCGCGTATTCGTTTCAACAAGGATGGAACACTTTTAGCTGTGTCTGCAAATGAGAATGGAATCAAAATTTTAGCCAATGGGGATGGTATTCGTTTGTTGCGCACACTAGAGAATTCTTTATATGATGCTTCAAGGGCATCAGAAGCCTTGACAAAGGTAGATTTATATATGTTATACCTAGCTCATTTCTTATTAATAAAATCCAATCTGACACAATGTTTGTGGCAGCCTACAATTAATCCAATTTCTGCTGCCGCTGCCGCCGCCGCAACCAGTGCTGCACTGGCAGAGAGGGCTTCATCTGTAGTAGCTATTGCTGGAATGGTTTGTGATATTGTCTTTGTATATCAGCGGGACTCATAATTTATTTGCGTGATAGTTGTACTATTCTTTTTAATGTTTATTTTATTGTTCAACATGCAATTCTTAATAAATAATGCATATTCTTTATCAATTGTTGGGAAATAGGAAATATCACACTTATTATGATAATATTATACTTATTATAATTTATAATAACCATTATTTGTTAACTTAACTGTCAATTTCATCTGTCAGAATGGGGATACCCGAAACATGGGTGATGTTAAACCCAGAATAAGCGAAGAATCAAATGACAAATCAAAGGTATGGAAGCTCACTGAAATAAATGAACAATCTCAATGTAGATCCTTGAAGCTACCGGAGAATGTAAGAGTAACTAAGGTATGTTACTTCTATTTTATTGTGTGCCTTCCATAGAAATTTAGTAACAAACTTATTGCAGAGTTACAAATGTTTTCATGGTTAGTTGTAGTGTTATCTCAAACCCATTTTAGTCCACAATTCTAAGGAAAATCTCCTTTAAAGTGAGTTCATCCACCCTTAATTTAATCTTAAGTGAACATGATCTTTATCAGTAGATGATTGGATACACCTTGGCTGCTTACTTTAAAAGAGCCTTTTCCTATTATCTGGTAAGACTAGTATCTTGCGGACTTGGGTTATGCAACTAAGGAGCATTGTGGATTTCTTGCTTCCATGTAGTTTTGCAGGAAATGTTCTCCTATCCCATGTAAATTTTGTAATTGGCCAAACTCATGATTCCAGTTCGTATTACCATCTCTATTTAACCTGTTTTGTGTCTTGATGCATAAACGTTGGTGGTGAAATAATTCTTAATCGTTTATACAAAAATATTTCAATCCCTAAATATGGCTTTGAATTTAATATAATTTAAAAGAAATGATTGGACAAGTGTGGTTTCTCTGGCCAACTCCTCTCCATGAATGGAATTTGTGATTTTTTTTTGGACAGATATCAAGGTTGATATATACAAATTCAGGTAATGCTATTCTGGCGTTAGCATCAAATGCCATTCACCTGCTGTGGAAATGGCAGCGAAATGAGCGTAACTCATCTGGCAAGGTGTGAGAACATGTGAAGTTTGTTCTGTCAGACTACTATTCTCTATTCAGAAATTGACATTCGGAACTATAATCCCTTTTGATGTTGATAATTTCCTCCTGTAGGCCACTGCTACCTTGCAACCGCAGTTGTGGCAACCATCTAGTGGCATCCTGATGACAAATGACATTGCTGATAGCAATCCTGAGGATGCCGTACCCTGCTTTGCTTTGTCCAAAAATGACTCATACGTAATGTCGGCATCAGGAGGGAAGATATCTCTGTTCAATATGATGACTTTTAAGGTAACCTATGAGCGTTGTCATTATTCAAGACCATGTTTTGGAATTATGCCAATGAACCAATTTCAATCTTCCTGGCTAAGTGCAGACTATGACAACATTCATGCCTCCACCACCTGCGGCAACCTTTCTTGCTTTCCATCCTCAGGATAATAATATTATTGCTATAGGCATGGATGATTCCTCTATTCAAATATATAATGTCCGTGTTGATGAGGTAACAGAGCTGGCTGTATGTGAACAGTTTGTACTCTTGATTTGAGATCTTTTGTTGTTAATGCACATTTCTTTTGCAGGTTAAAAGTAAACTCAAAGGCCATACTAAAAGAATTACTGGTCTTGCTTTCTCTCATGTATTGAATGTATTAGTTTCATCTGGAGCAGATGCTCAGGTAATAATTGCTTAGTATAATGGATCTGTCTTCAGAATCTGGCTTTTCTATGATTCAAGTGCATAAAAGAACTTGTAGATTTGAATCTTTAACTGGTTTCTGTGGCAATGCAACTTTTACTGTGATGATATGGAGAGTTACTTTTGTACCCTGTTTATTATGCAGATTTGTGTTTGGAACACTGATGGATGGGAAAAGCAGAAGTCTAGATTCTTGCAGCTTCCTCCTGGGAGGACACCACCGGCGCAGTCAGATACCCGTGTACAGTTTCATCAAGATCAAATACAGTTCCTGGTTGTACATGAAACTCAGCTTGCCATTTATGAAGCAACAAAACTAGAAGGTCTAAAGCAGGTTAGTCTCAGTTCAATATATCATTTGAATAATTTTGACAAACTTTTTGTCTGATGCCACTAGCTTCACTTGTAGTGGTGCCCGCGAGATTCATCTGCACCAATATCGCATGCAACATTCTCCTGTGATAGCCAGCTTATATATGCCAGCTTTTTAGACGCCACAATCTGTGTATTTAGTGCTTCAAATCTCAGATTACGTTGTCGTATCAATCCTTCTGCATATCTTCCTGCAAGTGTCAGGTAATAATCCTTTTATTAAAGTAGTTGTATCAGCTGGCATGGGGACGAATATTCTATGAATTCAAAGAAATAGATCTAAAATGCGTTAATTTTCTTACCCTTCTTCCAAAATGAGAGTCAATCTGAAAATAAATATAATTTTGGCATTTCCTATAATTTATTGGTTTTTTCGGGTTACCCTGGATTATTCTTAATTTAGAATGTGCTTGTAATTAATCTTTGACATGCTTTTTGTTGAATACTAACATTGTCTTCATAAAGCAGTTCCAACGTACAACCACTTGTAATTGCGGCTCACCCACAAGAGCCAAATCAGTTTGCTGTAGGACTGTCGGATGGTGGAGTTCATGTTTTTGAACCCCTTGAGTCTGAAGGCAAGTGGGGTGTGCCTCCTCCGATTGAGAATGGGTCAGCAAGCAATGTGGCAGCTACTTCTGTCGGACCTTCTTCAGATCAAGCTCAAAGATGATCCATGTCAGCCAAAGACAAGTTTCTTTTACATACTTGGCTTGCTGGCCAATTTTAAGAACTAAATTTGTACTTAACTTAATGCAGGGCACTCTTCAATTTAGTTGATCCAACTAAGTTAAATCCATCGATCGTGCTGTGCACAAAATCATATCATGCCAGAGCCCTGGAGCAACTCATTTGGTTGAAGGCCGAAACCACATTGTAATTTGCCGATAGATGTGAAAAATTCTTTTTAAGTTTAATGCTACAGATGATGTACAAGTTCTTTTCAGCGCTTTCAAACTGCTTCTGGCTATTTAATTAGATTGATTGATCCTAACTTGTTACCCTGTGTTAGTTCCATTCCAGTCTTGCATGTAAATTACTGTGCTAATCTTTCATCTTCATCGTTCCCATATTTTCTGTATGATTTTTTAATGGACACCTTGTTTTAACTCGTCTCACGTAGTGTACCCAAGAAAAAGGTAAAAAGCACTAAATCTGTAGGTTTTACCATCTTTTTGTTCAGAATTGCTTTAGTAGCTGTAAAAGCTGTTTGGTTTTCTGACTGTTTATTACTTCAGAAGATCTGCTGTATATGAAACAGTAAGTAATAAAGTTGCATTGTTATTTATACAACACTTTCGAAAAAGAAAGTGACATGTTTGTTAATCAAATGAAAACAATGTTATTAATCATGAATTTTCACTACTTAGGCGTGTTCAAAAACAATTTTAACTTGCACTGAACATATCTCTAACAAAAGTTCAGTCAAATTTAGTTTCAGAAAAGGAAAGACATTGGTATTGTGTTCCCTCATTTTAAACATCAGAGTTCAGTTCAGTCTTGAACTGTTGGCACTTGGCACGTTTTACATATTAAAAAAAATGGTCAATTTTAATGTTTGGGAGCATTAAATTGGGGGACAGGGTCTTTAGTCCACGAGTGTTGTGATTAAGATGATATGCTGCAATTTGTGGTTGCGTTGATGAAGGTCCATAAATGCATGATTTGAGTTGGGACCTACTGCACCTACCTACCTAGGGTAGGGTCTAATATGAATATGTGATTTACTTTCATACCTATACAATTGAGATCCCCTTCACACTCACTGCTGCTGTCACTTGTTTGGCTCCAACACTGCCAGGGCCCCCCCCTTCCTCGTTCAGATCAATTTCACTTTCCCAGAACCACAGAACAAAATACCAGAACACCACAAGATGTAAATTTCTATTAATAAATGCTCAATATTGGTGTGCTTACAAATTCACATTATATTATAGTATGAATTGTTGAGTTTAATGATTACGTATTATTAATATCAAATCTGTATTTTTTTTCACAGAAAAATATATGTTGTGAAGTGATAAAAAAAATACTGGTGATGTATTTTTTAAAGTAATTATCACACAAAAAATAAACAAATTTATCATGTGATAAGTTTTTTAACAAGAGTGATATTGTGAAGCTACGTTGCATTGTTTGTATGTACACTATTTTATCATGAACGAAACGAGAGTAGTAAAGGAGATAAAAAAACATTTATGCATGTTGATTATTTTGATATAATTGTATAATTATTTTTTTTAAATATAAGGATATTCTGGAAGGTGTAATTTAATCGTTAACCCTAAACCCTTATAATTCTGTATTATGATAATGACTCATTAACTTTTTTTAGAATTGAAATTGAAAAATAATAATAAGATGGTCCAATAATTCATGTGTTTAATATGTTTTGAAAATCAGTCCGGTTATTGAATTGGTAAAGACACAGATTCAAGTCAAATGTGATTGAACACATAAAATAATTCAAATAATTAAATAATATAATAATAAAATTTAAAATATATAATATCATAATATCATAATAATACTAAAAATAAAAATAACACTTAATAATTAAATAATCTATAATATTTAAATTTAGGTTTTAATAATACATAATACTACTATTTAAAAATAGTATTTTATTTTAAAAAATTGACAATAATTTTTTTATTTTTAAGGAAAAAATCAAAATAACACTAAAAATGATTTGTTTAAAACTTTTTTTACCGATTTTGTTAAATTTTAACGATTTTTACCTATTTATCAGTTTTTAATCAGATTTAATTGAAGACGTGGGTACAGTTCTGACAACAAATATTTATAACATTGCATAAGAATAAGAAAGTAATTACTACTTCACTGCTCTATTTTATCTTAACTTGTAATATTTATTTAAAACGAATTAGTAGTTCTTCTTTTACCATATAACATACCAACTTATGTTAAATTTATTATAATTTAGATGGTTCGAAATATAATATTAAATAAGGAAAAATATGATTTTATTTCTTCTATTTTAAATTAATTAATTAATTGTCCCTTCAGTAAAAGTAGTCACTTTTGGATCTAAATTTAACATAGAAAACGACTTTCACACATTTAAGAATTAAAAAATAGTTAATCAATTTAAAAATATAAAAATACAATCAAATTTAACCATAAACACATTAAGTAAAAAATATTTCAACAATTAGGTTTATTAACTTAATATTCTAGATGAGTTATTGATTAGGTGATGTAAACATAGAAACTGATATGATAAAAAGGTAATATCAAATATTAGATTTGTTAACTTCATACAAATTGTTTTCTTTTTTATATACAGAGAGATTGATTTTATGAATGTTTATCGAACGAGAGACTGAAAATGGTAAATTTAAATTATATAATCATACATTAATTAAGAGTTTAAAATTAACCAATGAAAAATAACCAAAAAAGTAATTACTTTTTTCTCTCAACCAAACCGTTTGATTTAGATTGAAAATTAAGAATAAAACAAAACTGTTTATTATATTTAAATATAAAACAACATATTTAGAGCTAAATATATATGTTTTAAAAATTAATTTATAATTTAATTGTGTATTTGTAAAATGTAATAGAAAAGTTATATTATAGCTTTTACTTATAAGATTAAGTAATTTGTTTGTAAATATGAGAAAAAAATAAATTATTAGTGCAATAACCATTACTAAAAAAATTGCAACATATCTTTTTAGTTAAGATGTTTATTAATTTTTTAATAAAATTATTGAACAACTTTATGATAACAAACTGTTAAAGCTGACAAACACAACCAGAAAAGATTGATTTTATTTAGTTTGCATTTATACTTAATTAAAATTAAACTAAACTAAATCCTATGACTTTTTATGTTTAATTTTTCAATAAAAATCGAAACTGCTCACAGTTTAAATTAAATAACCACTAAATAAATAGTGACATTTAAAACAACACACAACTTGTGCGTTTTAGTTTAATTAATTATGATATGATGTAATGAGCTAATAAAGTTAATGAAACACATGCTTACTTAAAAAGGGTTATCGAAGATTAACCAATTTATTCAAATAAGTTAACCTAAAACTCAGTTAATTTATATTTCAATTTAGTATTTGATAAAAATATTTTTATTTATTTTCATTAATATAAAAATGGTGAGTTCTTTAATGAAGTTGTGCAGGTATTATTTTATTTTTATAAATTAGTTGTTAAAACACGTTCACTTTTGATGGTCAAGTTCTGGTGCAGTACAAATTACTGGTTATTATTTTCTTTACGAAAAATTAAGGTTTCAATACATAAATCTGAACAAAGGGTTAAAAAATTGTTTTATTTTTTACAATATTTTCTCTGTTTCACCTGTCAAAAATTTAAAATATTCGTAAACAAATTATGATTTTGGTCTATATTTTTATTTTCATTACTCCAAATTTAAGGTTATTATTTTAACCTCTTAAATGATAAAAGTAGGACGCCACCTACCACACTCCCACTATCAATCATATCTACCACACTCAGCTACTATCAATTTGACGTATTTATCTTGTTTCAATAAGACAAAATTTATAAATTCAAAATAATAAAAAATTAAAAAATCATAATAGTAAGAAGAAAAAAAAACTACCACTTATTTTAAAATTCTACTAAAATATCATAAATTGATATGATATTAGTACAAATTATTAGCATCAATATCATCTAAAATACTTAGTTCACCAGTTGTTAGATACAAATAGTTATCTGATCCCACAAAACAAAACAAAAACAGAGAAACAAATATTAATTTTACGTTTACAAAACGAACAATATTTACATTAAACCACTAAAACCAAAATTTACTCATTTTGAGGAATTAACACATTAAAATCCTTTAAATAATAATACACGTTTTTATAACGTAAGAATTCACTTGTACAAAACATTTGATTTCATATTTCACACGTGGGAAACAAAAAAAGTGAATTATGAATCTATTAACAGCTGCTCCATACAATTTATGAGCTTGAATACTTGGTAGCAAACACGTCCTTGCATAATTGTTTTTCATTATAGACATTTACAATAAGACAACCAAACAACAAAAGCAAGTTTGGCAGAAGACGTAGAAAGGCATTATTATAGGGTATGTACAATTTGAGGTCGTCTTTTTTCCATTCTTCTCTGACATATATTTATAATCTAATATGTACATATACACAGATCAGAATAGCGCATTAACTAACCTGGCCGAAAGCTTACCAGATTCGGGAGGTATATTGATTTCAATTTCTTCATGTCATTTGCAGTGACCTTACAGGACTCCAATGTCAGAGATCTCAAGTTCTTGAGTGCTTTCAAATGCTGCAGACCAGCATTGGTGACACGGGAATTTGAAACATTCAAAGTAACCAAGCCAGTAAGCCCTGAAATTATTATGATCATAAACGTGTGATCACAGACATATAGCTAACTACGATCACAAAAGTTTCACGAGTCTGGACAAAGGAATAAATGCAAATGGTTTTTCATTAAGAAAATACCAATTTAAAGCAGGGAAATTTACAGCAGTTATGGTTCACAGAACCTTCCCGTCTAGAGCTTAATATCTGCTATGGTCTTTGGGCTTTGAAAAGACAAAATAAGTACCAAGCCTTGTGTACCCAACATAATATTGACTATAAACCCCCCTCGTCTTCCACAAAACAAAAGAACAGGATACAATAATCTTCTTAGTGAGTGAATGGCACAACTTATACATACATACAGAATAACTACATTAACAAAGATAGTGTCAAAAGGACCAGGAAAGCAAGACCAGGGTCTAGTTATATCCAATCACCACTTGACTATAACTTGCAAACCGCGCTATAATACTGCCCTTGCATATCCTGATGAAGGTATGACATGCTTGATTTCTAAACAGAGATTCATCGAAAATAAAGATAATCGTAGACCAAAGCTGACATATTTAGATGCCTTTTCCTAACTTCAAATTGGGTTATTGCCTTGGTAACCTAATTTAACTCAACTTTACAGAACAACCAAAATATTTACATACTAACTGCGGAATTCATTTAGGACTTAAACTTCCCAACTAGAAGCCCCTTGAATAGCCAACTAATTGAAGCATTTAGGACTTTCACAAGCAGACACCCTTCAAAAAGAAGGGCATCTGATCCTGTTTTAATCTATAACCCAAGGCTTAAAATTTGTTTGCATTCTTTTTATGTGATTATTTAGGTTTTCAACTTGGTCAAGAAGGAAAAAAAGGCAAACAGAATGAGAGACCATAGTCATATAAAACAAAGGAATGCAAAAGTACCAGAAATTAACTCTAGAGTTTTGTCTGTAAGATTGCTGTTTTGTGATAAATTTAAGCAGACCAGAGAAGAAAGCTCTTTGATATTTTTCACACCAGCATCAGTCAAAGCTCCACCACATATTTCCAAAGACCTCAGGTTCTTAAACTCTGTTTCACCACAAAGAGAGTTGACAAACCAATGAATTCAACTTGTAACTGATATGAGCTCAATCAAAGAACAGTAACATTCTGTTAATTCCATGTAAATATCACTTATCATAGGGGAATTCAGATTGAATTTGAATCTTATTTGACAAGAGAAGTTCACACAATTTACAGTAAATATCAGTCAGTCCACGCAAATTGCATATGACATGAAGCAAATTGACATTTGGCGATCAGATCAAACTTCAACAAAAATAATGTATGTGAACTAAGCATTGTGAATTAAGAGACAAGCATCATCCAATTACATTTCAGATAAAATTTAGCTCATGTTATTTGACTGTAAAGAAAAGACAAGCCATCTCTTTTATTTGTTACATAAAAATAAGAAACAGAAAAAAAGAAGAAAATCATATTAAAGGAAAAAGGTCATAATGAACATATCCACGAATAATCATGCCGAAGTAAGTATTTAGTGATATATTACATACTTTTCAAATAGTTTGTACCAAAATCTGTGATTCGTGCACCAAACAAATCCAGGTCAGTGAGGCCAGTCAAACCTGCATTGCCAAATTCATAATTACGCATGCTGCAAAATTAAGCTTTAAGATTAGAAAATCAAAATGCCAGAATACATTAAGCTAAGAATAGAAAAATTTGTGCCAATTCAAGTCACTCTATGACCACATCATCATATGGGATGCATGTGTAAAAACTTTTACACAATGGGTGCATAAAAATTAAATTCATATTTCAGATCGTGGTAAAAAAAAATAGTAGGTATTCGATTGGACTAAAGAGGATTGGAGCTCAAGTACAATCTAAACAGAAATAAACAAACCATTGTTTGAATTCTATTTTTTTAATAGAAACACGTACTTGTAAGGTTTGACAGCCCAATATCAGAAATTTGGTAAGCATCCAAATTAAGTGACTTCAGAGATGAGAGTCCACACAATTTTCTTAAACCACCATCACTAACCATGGTAAAAGAAAGATTTATTTTCTGCAGATTAGACAATCCTACAAGAAATAGAATAAAAAAATAATCAAAGAAAAAGTACAGTCCATGAAAAGATAGTCACAGAATTATACATCACAATATATCAAGCATTTACTGCACCTCGTGTAGTAAGAATCACAACTCAAAGAATGTCACATTTCTTCCTAACTGGTTTATTCATTACTCAGCAGTTAACCATGTCAAGAGATTAGTAAAGGAGAACATCAACAATCAAATGTAAAAAAGGAATAAAGCTAACTTGAAAAGAAAGAATGAAACTCCAGACACAAACTATAGAGATGGAGCATCACAGCATCAGTCCGGATGAGATGCAATATGTAAAATGACCAGACATAATTTCAGTAGCATAAAATATCTCCCAAAATTACGGAGATAATCACATCATAATTATCAATATTATAGTAGTGAAGTCCAGCAGAACAGCCATGGACCTCTATGAAGTTTTAAACAGTGGTACCTTTTTTAATTATGGCCAATATAGTGGCTGTGCGATAGTGGTGCTTGAATGAGGCATTTCTGAAAACCCTCGTTTGGCCACAAAATTACAGTTTTTTTCAGGGGAGAAGGGTTAGGAGCAAAGTTGAGATTTCCGTCACCCATTTTAGAATTAAAAAATCCCTAATATGTAGTTTTCTCAAGCTTCATCCAACACCCACCCGTGTCTAGCAGTATTACTAGTGATACTCACCTTCCATTATTTTTCTCTACCTTTAACCCTCAATCTCTATCAGAACTCTGCAACATCCCAATGTCTGAGACGTCTTGCCTTTTAAAATATATGACATGCCTCTGAATTTTGTTTCCCTGACTTCTTTTGTTATTTATTGACGTTTTATTGAAACCCATGACATGGCCTTTTATTGGTAAATATGAATATGTCATCAATGTTAAGTACTTTTTTTTTCAAATAGCAAAGAATTTATATTTGTACACAGTATAAATTATTGGATCTATATATAAAAATTTAAAATAGAGGCCATCTTACTATAAGCTATACTGTTGTAGTATTTTTGAGGTTGGCCACTACACACTGATATCCGCAATTTTGTTGAAGTACAAGCAGAACTCAACCAAAAAAGCATTATAATAGTTATGATCTGATCTATCGAACCTGATAAATGGTGTAGCCCATTGCTTCCAACTTCTGTATCAGACAATTCCAAGCAGTTCAATCGCTTATGGCCTTAAAACATTTAGAAGAAAATGTGAGTCAAATATTCACTCAAGCAGAAATGTGCATTTAAAATGATAAATAACATGAACAATCTTAAATTAATCAAATGCAACCAATTATGCCAAGTACATAATGTGCTAAGTTAATTTTTTCACTTTCTTTACCCAAAACATCTAGGCAACAATTGCATTCAAGAAGTCATAAAATGAGAAAGAAAACATATCAAATTCCATATAAACAAATAAGAAGATGGAATTCAAGCATCTACCAGCCAAATTGACCAACCCTTCATCTCCAATCTTACATGAATCAAGGTTCAAGCTCTCCAACTTTGTCAATCCTGCTTGAAAATATACATCACACTGTTAGATGCAGTCATTTTCTTATAAATACATACTGTTCTAGGAAAACTGTTTTATATCTTTCTGCTATATATATATATATATGTGTGTGCGTGTGTGTGTGTGTTTTAAAATAATACACATATTCTGCTCACATATTAATTTAACATATAGAAAAAAAAAGTTCCAAGTTATATCATGAACAATAAATGCAAGCAAGTAAGACTATAATATTGAAAGTGTAACTCAAGAAGAAGGTAATATTTCCTGACGTAGAGATTAATTAGTTATCCTGGCAAGAAAAGTAGTCTTATAGAGTCAACACATTAGTGCAATACTACAACTTCCAAAATTGGTGCCAAAATTATTGCCCCAATTCACGAAATTTCAAAGTAAGCAGTGCACATCATCAAACCAAATTAAACAGGTTAGTTAAGGCCCATTACAGACAATAGCCACGACAAATTACACTAACTTTGATTGTGAATCGTTTTTCTTATTTTAGTTACATTGTTATAAAATTTTAGATGTTAGAATTCAACATAAAACCAATTGGCATTATGTGGAAGTTACATTCCAAAACATTAATCACACTAGGAAATTTAGTCAGGTGATGTGAGACTTTCTAATAGATCCCTCCAAAGAAGTCTATAAGAATAAGCAATACATAGAGAAAATTACAGAAACAATGGAAATCCCCTTTAAAAACCACAAAAACTAAGGAAATGGGCTATAGGCTCAAATACTACATTAGATTTCCTCTTAAAACCAATTGACATAAAATCAAGTTGCTCAATAGGTATAAACCACACCCCAATAAAATGAGGTGGGACTTTGCAAAATGTTAAGATGTCCCGCCCTGGCTAGGAAAATAGAGAAAATACACTTTATTAGGAAAATACACCCAGTTAGCTAGCTTTGGGCTTGAGCTAGGTCTGTTCATTTCTAATATAAGAATATAGTTCGTTCAGTCTTGAAGTTGGTCTGCCCACAAATGTTTAGTCTTGCAAAATTCAAGCTCCAAACGGTCCAATCTTGGATGTGAGATGGGTGTGTTAAGATATCCCCAATTAGCTTGGAATATGACCAAACTCCCTACAAGATTCAAGCAATCCTTGAGATGGATGTTTAGTTAGCATTTGGAGTGGGAATAGAGGTAGATTGAATACTTTTTCTAATATATAATTTCATGGATGGATGACACAGATGACTTGGACTGCCACATAATTGGGGACAGATTTTTTTTTTTCTCTTGGGTATTTAGCATTAAATTCCTGGTTCCACATTTTGCATTCACGAAAAAGGCTAGATTTTACTCCATATGGCATGTAAAAATTCCAATAGACAGATTTACAGGTGTCCACTTAAAAGTTTATAAATAGCTTCTATCTTCACAATAGACCATGATGAATATAGGAAAATAAAACAAGCAAGAGATTTGAAATCACCTTTCAAGTGAATTAAACATGTATCTGTTATGACATTAAATCCCAAGTTTAATACTTCCAAATTTTCCAGTCCTGTAAAAAAAAGGTGATGTTACAGACGTAATGCCACCAATAATATTTATGGTGTCAAAAGATACAGCCCAAAAAGCTATTAAATATAAAATTACAGCCTGAAGGAAGTAACTATAACAACTTACGTGAAAATTTTTTGCACCCATCATCGGAGAGATTGCATCTATTAAGATTCAAGTTTGACAGTGCAGGAAGCTCTGGCACAAAACATAACATCAAATCAAACATCAATGAACATTTCAGGTTCAATAGGTCATTTATAGACAAGAAAGACAAGATGAATTTACACTTAGATTCAATAAACAGTTCACTGATAATAAAAAAGCTAATAGAAGCTGGTTCAAAATAATATGCATGTTCTGCTCAAACCTTTTTTGTTTGTCAATTAAACTCGATAAAATTAAAACCTCAAAGCTACTGCGTAACCAAAAATGTAAATACTGTGTTAACATTAGAAATTATTAGAAACAAAAATGGGTTTCTTCTATAAAGGTACTAACTAAGGCTTGGACTGAGTAAAGGTACTTACTAACGAAGGATTGGACCAAATTCCTACTATGTGCAATCAAAGCATTAGCTTCACTCGATGGTTTGGGTTTCGCTCTGCAGATTTTAATTTCACTAAGTGGATACCTAAAGAAACTGACCTTTAATTATTTGCTTATGTTGTTGAAATGACTTTGATATTTATAGTTTTAATTTGATTAAATAAATATGAGTGTATCTTTTAATGTTACCTTTAATGCTTATAATTAGTTATTTAGTGATAATTGAGTTTTAAAATGAATTTGTGTTGGATTTACATGGGTGGTAATTAGTCTCACTGAGATGCAGTGTGTGTATTGAGTAATGGAGCCAATAATGTGGTAATTGGCTTGACTAAGATATATTTTTCGAAAGTCGTCGAGTAATGAGTCAAGTTAGATATTCTTTAAATTTCTTGGAGCCTTGAGTGAAGCTAGGAATGTGACTGATTCATGATTTGATTGTATTATTTTATGTGGTAACAAAGTTTATATGAAGTTTTTAAATATGATGAATTAGATTCATAATTTAAATAATAACAACTTACCATTGCGCTTTGTACGTGTTATGAGATCATATATTAACATGTGAGCAAGTAATGGATCGAAAACAATAAGGATGTGATATGATCATTTGTAATGTTTTGAAATACTATTGGCACATCCATCTGTGCATGTATATATAGAAACATCTTAATTTTCAAGTTAGCAAAGTTATTAGTAATTATATATGTTTTATGGGGTTGCTATCCATGAAAGCTAAGTTTAAATACTTGGAATCACATTCCACACCCTAGGATTATAGACCAATAAGGACTTAAGCCAGTAACCAAGAGATTATACCCTACCAAACAGTTAGTTCTAGTAAGCCTTAATATAACCACAACAAGACTGCTTAATACAATTAGCATAAAAATCTATGAAAAGAATACCTGCAAGAGAATCCAAGCATGCAGCTGTTACAAGGCACCCTTCCAAATTTAACAGGGCAAGCTTCTGTAACCCTGGAATGAATAAAAAATGTTGAAAATAAATGAGACAGATTAATATGAAATTTGAAATTTCCTTTTATCTGGTAGGCTGGGACGCTAGTGCATTGTAACTGGGATGTACACCCAACTGTGCAATTTCTCAAATCAACCAACTTAACAAAGATCAACCTTAGAAGAATAGTTGACAAATTATTTCATCATAAGAAGGTAGACTTTTTATGAATACATTTTTAAATCAGCATTCTGACTTACACAAAATGAGTCTACATTTAAATATTGAAGCACAAATTATATTAATCTGAAATTAAAAGAAAATAACTAAATTGATCTTTAAAATAAAACGTCAACTCTTTAAAACATGAATAGTTCATAATTGCAGTATATTGTCCTGTAAAGATTCTATTGATTAACTTCATTGAATAAAATCTTGTTATATACAAATGTGGAAGTGGGCACAAAACATCAATGGACCTTTGCATCTTCACATAGAACATGTATAGACAGATCAAAGAGAGACATATAAAACTACTTTGAGAAAAAGAATACCTTTCAGGAAACTGATGCCAAAATCAGTGACTTTACTGGATGAAATCTCTAGACTTTTCAGGCTAGCAAGCTCTGGAGGTAAATTGAATCAGATAAATTGTATTGTTGATTACTGAACAATATGTCTAATAAGATGACAATGTTTACTTCTATAAAAACAAAGGCATGTTGACAATTCTTTGTTGTCAAATACAGCTGTTGCTACGTGTTCTTTTAAAGTGAAATAAAACCCTTCAACTCAAGGTAAATAAACTTCACGGAATAGGTGTAGGAACTACTCGGTAGTAGAATACATACTAATTGCATAAAAGAAAGTCTAGACAATCAATCTTGGGTAAAAGTTTCAGTTAATGTAATCAAAAGAAAGCAAGATGTTTTGCAACAAACCTGAAAGAGGTTTCATATCATAATCTGTTATGCAATTACACCACTTTAAATTGAGAGATTCCAACTTGGTCAAACCTGAAAATATGGACCAAATCATTTGACTGAAATTACATGGAAATCAAGTTTGTTTTGTTGTTCAAGAGTTCATGCTACAGAGTCACAGGTACTATATCAGAACTCCTTCAACCTTTTACAGTGTGCATTTGTTCACCAATACATAATTATAAATGAATCAACTAATATTAGGAAAAAGTTTTATAAGTTATTGATTCCTTATTTTTGCTATCCATAGCACTTGTCAAGAATAGAGGTAAAGGTAGCACAAAAAATATCACTCCACTTGGATCTTTAGTAAATTGTCTTCTGCTTCATTGACAGCACAATGTCAATTGTAAGCTGAAAGATCTAACAACTGTGATTAACATTAGACAACAATACCACATCATCAGACACAGTAGCAGCCCTATTACTTAAATAAGTTAGAAGTTAAAATTTGAACACCGTTTTGAATGTCTTATAATAACTGGGTGAGTAAAGCTTTACTTTCACACAAAATTACATCTAAGAACCAACCTCGAAGATGAACAAGGCCTCCGTGAATCCCAGGACATCTCTCCAAATCCAACTTGACCAAGTTAACCAGACCAGAAAAGGCACTCATTCCTTTAGCAGAAATTGAATCATTTCGTCTAAAACTCAAACTTCTCAAGTTTGACAGGCCTGGAATATTTTATTTCGGTTGTTGTAAACATTCAGTAAAAGCATCTTATGGACAAAGCTTCTAGAAGTAAGTAATGCAAGACACACGAGGAAAAGTAGGAATATAATACTGATAAACAAAAAATTACAGATAAAATGCATGAAAACTACTTCAACCTCCCTATTCAGAATTCATTGCGTCAAATTGGATTAATTGATACAGGTGGCTGTTGAAAACATTTTCATTCTTTAAAAGAAACAGAATTTCCAAGGCAGGTAATAATCAAGTGCATTGCCCTCTCCGGAATTAAATTTTTTGAACATGGTATATTAAAATGTATAACATTATAGTAAAAATAGTACAAAATGTAATAGCATGCAGGTGATCAGCATAAGATTTATGTATTCATTTTTTCAATAATAACTGAAAAGTAAATTAGATATAGGTACGTCAATCGGAAATAAATTTGCCAAAAGAATTGAGAAAACTACGTGTTTCAGGTAAAAAGAGTCTCCAATTAACCACCGCAAATATAATTAATGAGTAAATACTTATTCCTTTAACTGATCTCTTGAAGGATCAAAGTTCTTAAATTGAGAATCATTTAGCAGGAATTCATTCACTGAAATTTTTCCATGAAAAGGCCTAAATATCACCGCAAAAAAAATTGCTTTTTTATGAACTGGCAGCATGAGTATCCTAGGCTAACTTTAAATGAGTTTTGACATAGCCTTAAAAATAAGGCAACACATAACCCATTTCCACATTAATGAATAGACTCAGTTTACCAAAGGGATATTAAGATATTTTTATATTTTTTTAAGATGAAGAAAATAATATATAAGATGCCAAAGGACTAACACCCAAGAGCAAATATGAGAAATAAATGAATAACTGCAGATGCATTGAGTGTGATTTCATAACAACAAACACAAGAAAAGAAAGATTACCACTGATACACTCTAGTCCACGGTCTGAAATTTGATCACAGTAATTTAGATTCAAAGAAATTAGACTTTCACAATCCTTAATATATGTCAGCCCAAAATCAGTGACGTCAGACCCAGAAAGATCTACAGAAAGTAAAGATGAACCCTGGGATGAGATGACACCCATCCAATCATCATTAACACCATCATATTCTCCTAAGTAAAGATCCTAAAAAAATAAGAGATAAAAATAACTATTAGACCAAGAACGCATAATCAACCAGGTTCGTAATTGACTTAAACTATTTACCTGTAGAGCACAATCTCGAAAAGCTTCTAAGGAAGCACTAGTTAGACGTCTGGAGTAAACCAAATTATTAAAAATTAACTGACTTATATCCCGTGGCAGCATAGAAAATGAGGTATATTTATCAATGTCCTGTTAGATAAAGATTGCAGTGATTAGATCTAATCATCAAAATATAAAGGCTCGGAAACACATCTTCTGTTGAAACAATACCTCATTTATTTTCTGTATGCACAAGTCCAGCAGTGGTGGACATTCTCCTTTTTGTAAGTGAAAATTAACAGATGGATAAGAAAAAGAGGATGTCCACCATTTCAAACTCCCACATTTGCAATATCTTCGTGATAGTCCTCTGATAAGACTATCTTCATTGTCCTGCTCTCGCTTCCTAGAACATGCTCCCCCCATCCAGGAAATATTCCCTTCACCAATATATATCAAAAAGCTTGCAGCAGAACACTAGAATAATCCATTCAATAACCAACAGCTAACATGTGCAACCAACTTCATCCTATTGAAAAGACCACAAAGAGTAATAGCTGAATAAGATTCAGCAACTTGACCATTCAGGAATTGACTTCTCTTGAATCCATTAACAAGTTCTATCTAGAACATCGACCTCCTCTAAACCAAACCAAAACATCCAAATCCGCTTGAAATATCAGCAATTGCACAACAATAAGCACTTACCATATTTTTCTTAAGCAATAGTGCACAGCATATTTCTACTAAGATATATAACTACCAGCACATGATGAAAAAGGTCAAATATAAACCACCCCATAAGCCTAAAACACATGCATCAACTTGTCAAATAACAGGAAAAGGGCAGAATACACTAAGTCCTCACCGTGCACCAAAAAAAGGACATCTATATGCATAATCAAACGGAATCATCCTTGTAAAAATACAAAAGTTCAAAACATGACAAATAGAAATTACAATTTTTTTTGTGAGGTCAATTACAGCTTACAGTTTAAAACAACAAAACACAACATGAAAAAGTAGAATACACTCAGTACTCACCACAATGTTAAAACTATTTTCCAAAATAAAAACATAGAAATATAGAGAGATTAAATTAAAAGTGGAGACAAATAACCATTAAAAATCATAAATGTGAACGCCTATCTATAGGCTAACAACAATTTAAAATCCCTAAAATATCAAACCTACAATTATATTTGTTTTCAAATTTAAAGTAATTAACTAAAACATAACACGAAAGGAAAAAAAAAAAAAATCAACAATTCCAAAATCACTATTTAAAACTTCATTAAATTCAAGTACAGGAAAGTCTCAAAAATTCCAACAGCCAAAAAAAAAAACAGAAACGCGCATAAGTAAAATCGAACAAAAAATGGATTCACCTTACAATTGCACACACAAGTTCAAAACAATGCAAATAAAAAAGATACTTAAATGAAATAATACGAACGGCTCAACAGTAGTGTGATAATACTATAAAAAAAATGAAACAACGAAATTCTCATAAAATACCCTAAAATAGGAGTGTTTAAAATTACAATACAAAAAAACATAAGCATAAGCATAAGCATAGACAGTTAAATAACTAAACAACAGCAGTAATATGAAAAGGAAGGAACGGCATAGTAGCAAGTTACAATGATCGAAGTGCAGAAAACTCAAACGGCGTAGTTACAAGTTAGGAGCGATGATCGAACATCAGAGAACACAAACGGAATATAGCAAGTTACGAACGATGATCGAACTGCAGAGAACTGCAGAGAACAGCAGAATGAAGAGATTTTTCTTGAGCGAAGGTTAGTGAGCAAAAGAACAAGAGAAGGAAAGTTGCAGAGAGATTTAGAAACGAAAGGAAAGTGAGAAGCGAATAGAGCGAGGAAGTTGCAGGTGAAGTTGAAAACCTGGGAGTGAGTGCGAGAAGAAAAGAGTGGTGGGTGGGGAGGAGGCTCGTGACCGAGGCTCCGTCCGAAGCAAGCATCGGAGTACACGTGGCGAAAAGAGTAGGTAAGGGATGAGGGGAGGTGGGATTCTCATGACTTTATCCATTTCGAAGCGCGGGTGGGACCCACTCGGTTGTGCCTTGCGAACTTTGTACACGCAATCATGCCAATTTAATTCAATCATCACGCTACTTAACTTAACCATTGCTTTATTATATCTTCGTTTATTTTTTATTAATTAATTAATTTGTGTCTCCATTTATTAATTAACAATCATGGCATCACTTGTTTCTACTTAATGACCTTTACGCTATTCAACAAATTTCAAAATTGTATAATTTCTCGGAACCCTCTTCAAACAACACTTCAGTGCGTAATTGCTTTCATGTTGAATTTTTTAAAATCGCTAGTTAATGGGATGTTATTTATTTTTTTATTGAAAAAGTGAAATGAATAAATAATTTAATACTGACTTTTATAATAAAAGTATCTGAATATAATAAAAGTATCTGAATATAAATTAACATTACTGTAAAATTAATTTCGCCATCTCTCTGAAGCCTTTGAGAGTAAATATCCAATATCTAATTAATTGAACACTTTTCAACATGCAAAACAACAATAAATATGTTATGACATGTAAATTAAATTCATATTTTTTTTTATATAAATTAAATTCATTTTTTTTTCTTTCTTTGAAAGGAAAAAACAAACTGGTCGATCATTTGACAATATAATGTAAGCTATCTAACATAGACACAATCACAATAAGAAAGATGTAATCAAATATGTTTGAGTTTTTTTTTTTTAACACAGAAAAATTCTCATGGTTGTTGAAAAAATTTGTTCTTCCTTTTATAATCATAATAAATATTTATACTATTATTTTAAATTTTAAATTTTAAAAAAATTATTGTATTTCTCTTTTTTAAATTTTTTTAAATTATGTTAAAATCGGGATAAATTTATCAAAAATTCAATAAATATTTTTTAAATTGAACATTTTACCTATTTTACCTATATATGTTGTACGAGTGTCAGAGTCCGATATGAATATAAATGTCAATGTCCGATACGAGTACAAATGTCAATGTCCGATACGGATACATCATTTAAGAGGAGTGTCCGACTTATAGAATGTAAGTGACGAATTCAACTTCGGTATGAAACTATTTATTATTTTGGAAAAAGAATTAAATATGTTTACTCTTAGAGGTGAATATGGTATATACATGTTTCAGCAAAACTGTAAGTCCCTGTAAAAGAATTGCATTACAGTACAAATCATCTCTACGAGTTCTCATAACATCACGTTTGATCTTCACTCTCAGTTCATGAATTATTGGATATAATAGAGCGCAAAGTTCGTAAGGGTGTCAAATTTTTAGCCCTGAATGGATAGAAACTACTCCCCCAACTAGATTCTCATACTCTACTTTCTGGAACCCAGCATCCGCTATCATCGATGCAAATTTTTCCTGAAATCCATCCATTACAACACATTAGTTAACACAATAAGAAAACACAAGTAGAAGACTCCGAAGAAAAATTCCTTCAGATTCCAAGTCTCACCAGAGAGGTTTCTGCACAATTCTCATGATGCCAAGTAAACATAAGCAAGTTTTCCATCATTTATAGATATTAAATAAAAAAAACACAAAACTAGAGAACGTATAATATTTGCTGAGGAAAAACTAAAATACCATATTAATAATTTAGTAACTATTTTTCTATATTAAATGTTTTGCTAGGCTTCATAATCAACAGGATAAAGCGTGGACCTAAAAACGAGTGTTCTTCAGTTCATACGTAGTCAATTTATATAGTTTTTATCAAAAAAGTATAAAAAGTGAAAAGAGAGTAGCTAATCTCACCAAATGTTCACCCAAACAGTTCAATGAATGCAGAGGACTGAAAATAGATTAGTAACAGTAAATAAATCATTTGCCTAATCTCGGGTTTCAATTAAATCATAAATAACATAGGAGCTGTTCACCATCAACCGATTAGCCTATAACTAATCTTCATCACTCAAAACTTAGTTCAAAACTTTCACTAATATACTTGGGGGGTCGATAATAAACTGTCACCAGTCATTTTTAGAAGCACGGATAGATCCGTTTGCAAATGCAAGTCCTCCCAGCCCTTTTCTTTGAGCAATAAAGCAGTAAGAAAACATGGACAGTTATCAATAGATGGAAAGTGTGATAACCTGTGAAGGGAAACGCCTGATACTCTCAACTAAGTACTGATAGGATTCCCGATCACCAGCAACAAGCTCGCCCATGTATGGAATGACTGAGAAAGAATAATAATCATACCTACATACAATGGAAGATGAGTAATATTAAACTGAAAGTTGACTTTAAGTACAAAAGGAGGTCATGATTCTATAATAGTTGGCAGTTTATGGAGTATAGGTACATTTGGTTGGCAAGGAATGCCTGTATTTTAAGGACTATCACTTCATCCTATCATTCATCCATATCTATCTCAAACGGGTTTCCAGAATTTTTCAAGTAAATTAAAGTGTATCTTAGTTATATTTTCTTTCTCCAACGTGAGTAGAATGCATATCGTCATTCCCCATCTTCCTTATCATATTCAACCCACCAATACTCATCATTCTCGTAAATGATACTTACAAATCTTTAAATATAGGAATACCAACGTGGCTAAGTTCAAGGCAAAGGAACCTTCCTCCTGATTTCAATACCCTGTTAAAGAAAAAAATAATAATGATTATTCATCATACATTTTAATTGATTGCCATAACCGCTATGGCATACAAGTTATAGCAAATTCTTCAAAAAGTGCAAACCTACCTATGAGCTTCACTGAGTACTTTCTCTATGTGTGTGACATTTCTTATTCCAAATGCAATAGTATAGCCATCCATTGAATCATTTTGGAAACTCAAGCTTTCAGCATTTCCCTCCACCCATACAAGGGAACCATCTTCTCCAAAACCTATTATAATAAGCAGAAAATATTCATTCCTAGCAAATGAAGATATTTTCAACCAAAATCATTTATGAAAGCTTAAACTAATTATTGACAGTTTAAGACATTCTCATTTACCCTTCTCGGAGGCCCGCTGTCTGCCAACATTTAACATCTTAGGGTTAATGTCACATACATTAATCTGAGTTTCTGCCTCTAAAGTATCTTGAGAAACACCTTGAAGTCCTCTCAGCTTAACTTTGTTTATGCTGTCCAAGATTCTAAAAGCAACATCCCCTGTAAAATCAATAACTTTAAGCTTGATAAAAAAACCCTTCAAACTTTTAAGAATCGCATGCAGCAGCAACGTCACTTCAATTCCTGAGAATCTTATTGAGGAGAAGCAAAATTTCTGTTAAATAAATACAAAAAATCGTACAACTATATTCCTTAAAATAACCTTAAACATATTTGTTTGGTGCACATACAACTTGCTGTTCAAAAATTTAAAATACCAACATATGAACACATACATCCATTTATTTTATGACTAGTATAACCCAGCAACAACTTGTTCAACAGTAACATAACCCAAAAATTAAATATTATAGAAACAAATCAAACAATCTCTTCTTGTGCCCTTAATACTTTGACATGCAACAACAAGAGCAGTAGACATTCAAGAGTGGAACAATTTGCTACAAATTAAAAGTTTTATGAAAAATATAGGTAGACGAATCGGCAAAATTTGAGCAGACAGACAATATGTTTGGTCAAGTAGCTTGTGAACTAAAACCTCTCCCTCTAACCAATTCAGAATTCCTTCATTTCTTTCAGTCACTTGACAGATTCAGCTTCAGATCAAAATCCAAAACTTAACATATTGCAATCTTCTCAAGCCTACGCAAAGAAACAGTATAAAAATACGGTGACAGCGCCACAGACCTGTGCCACCAGCCACATCAAGATGCTTCATTCCAGGAAACGGATTCAGCTTGGAAACTAACCTGAGCAAAAATTAATCACAAATTTAAGCCAAGTCCAACAGCAATAGCTATACGGCTGAAATTATTATTACTACGATTATTATTATCATCATCATCTTAGAAAGGAAAATGTAATATAAACCTATCCTTCCACAATCTGTGCAATCCAACACTCATCAGGTCATTCATGAAATCGTAGCTCGAAGCAACGCTCGTGAAGACATCACCAACCATGCGAGCCTTCTCTTCTTCGTTTACATGTTTGAACCCTGAAAATATGCCATAACATCATTTTTATTTTTATTTACTTTTTAATTGAGAATTGAAATTTGATTGAGGAGAGTAGAGAGTGTGAACGAACCAAAACTGGTGGCGTGAGAATGTAGTAGCCTGGGAGTGGAAGATAACGCAGGGAAGAGCTTAGTCCCCAACCGTCGAGACACCGATCCCAAAGCCATGGTTTCAGGCGCCGAAAGAGAGCGAAAATGGAATAACAACAAAAATCAGAAATAACGATTGATTAATAGGCTAATTGCATGAATGTGATCGTGATGACTGTTATTTTTGAATGCTATGGAAGGTTGAGCACGGAGATGGAGAGAAAGATGAAAGAGCAGAGAAACAACACGCGAGGCTCAGACAGGGCAACCGACAGAACCGTCGCCTCCGGATCTCTATTGGGCTTGGACCGCTTGCTCCGTCCATATGGGCCAGGCCCACACAGATTTCTTCCTCCTCAACTTTGGAAAGACTGTTTCTTCCTGCATCTCCATATTTTCTTCTGCCACCTTCATACACAATATGAAAATACATTTTTATCCTTCTTAAGTCACCATATAGTAGTTTTCGGATTATGTAATCTGAAAACTCATTTGAAAAAGACTTCTGGATTACATAATCCAGAAGCTAAATAAGACTTCTGGATTATGTAATCCGAAAATTAATCATGCATATGAATAAAGGCTTCCGGATTATGTAATCCGGAAGTTAATTACAAATTTGAAAATGACTTTCGGGTAATCCAGAATAGTATAGATGGACATTTTTGAAAATTTGAAAATATATGGAAATGAGAAAAGAAGATATGGAAGTGCAGGAAAAAACAGTCATTTGAAAAAAATAATTAGAGATATTATATCATTTAAGATTTATAATCTCAACTTTCATTCACATATATATATATATATATATATATATATATATATATATATATATATATATCAACATATTTAACTTATATTCTTATTCATATACATTCCAAAACCATTTTATATTTATTCCTTCATCATACAAAATTTACACGATGTATAAACATTCTCCTTCATGTATATATTACAATGGTATAATATTTATCTTTTGTTGGATTTTTTATTATTGATGTTATATTGGATGTAAAACATAAAATAGTCAATCTTTTAGGCTTGGCCTTATATATTGATATTAAATGATATATTAATAATGATTAAATTATAAAATATTTAGATTATATTTTGAATATATTACATGAGTGGGATACGTACCAAGTTCATAATCCAACTAAATTAATAACTCATTTAACATTTTCAACTTTTAATTATTAAGTATTAGCATTTTTTTGTGTTTTAAATATTGTATGTTTTTTTTAATTAATTTATGCAGTTTAATATATATTATAAAATTAAAATAATATTTTGGAAGAGAATATGTATCTAAACTTTATTTCTTTTATAATATAGATAAGCAGCTTATAATAAATTGTAATTAGTATGTTTTTAAAATTATTATTTTTATTATTATTAAAATATATTATTTAATAATTAGTTAAAAAAAAAAAATAGATTGATCCAATAATGAAAATAAGTACTTACCTTAAAGAGGAAAGAAGAAAAAAAAAAGTTGGTGAGTTATGAGAAAATGAATTCAAAGACATAAAAGAAGTTGAAGAACAAGCACACTAATTAATGTGCTCCCCAACTAAAATAGTAAGCTAATAACTACCCAACAACCACACACCATTTAATTCCCAACAACTATGTTAATATATATATATATATATAATTTGAATATTTTTTAAAATTAATTTCTAAATATATATTAAAATATAGTTGTTATTATTTAAAAAATAGACATTTATTTATATTTAATGTGTTGAGTTTTGTGTCAAATTAGGGGATTCACCTTAAATGTGTTCAATTTGTAATGATTAATTATTAACATTTTATTATTTTTAAAATATATGTATGTGCTTTAATGCATATTTTAAAATTAATATTATTTTTTTGGAGGAAAAGTTTTATCTATTTTTTTTTTGTAATATAAAATAATTGTTATGTTGACTCTCAATAAAAAAAAATGTTTTTTAAAACAATTAATACTGTAAAAATATGTTGTTTATTTATTTTCAAAGGAATATTTTAACTTAATGATAAAAATAAAATAGTATATTGAAAACACATTTTTTTCTTATATAGTTAAGAAAAGAAGAAAATGGGTGAAAATGAGAAATGATTTTAAAGGCAGGTAAGAAAGTCAACAACAACTAAGTTTATGAGTCAACTTATATAATACGTTATTATTATATGTGACTAATTCACAACTAATATTAATTCATCTTTTACATAATTAATTGATTTGAATATCCTTTATCAATAGTTGGTAGTACAAAAGCATAACTATAAAGCAACAATATAAAATGTTACAAATGTTGAAATAATTTCCACTAATAAAGATGCCAACAATTCATCTTTTAATCTAATTTACATTTGTATAAATTGTTATTTTATCATATATGACTTTATTATTTGGGTACTCAATTTTAAATTATAAGATAACATGATTTTGATATTTAATATTACATTACATAACTTTATTATCTCGATATTAGATAGTAAAAACATTATACATTTTTTTAAAAGAGGTTAAAAGTACTTTTAATACATTTTTAATACATGTGCTTTTGCTTTCATGACGGATGAATGAATAATTCCAATCAAACATAATATTTTATTGGATTAAATATATATTTTTCTTTATATTATAATATAAAATTGATTTTTATGCATAGTCTAAACTTTATGTTTCCTAAATACTTATAGGAACAAACATGCATTATATTATAATATTATATTATCTATGTCAATAATAAAATATAACCTGAAATATTTTAATATCTTTATTCACACTAAAAATGCTACTTAATTTTTTTTGACAAAAATCAATTTCAATAATTTTCTTAAAAAAATATTCAAAAGATTTAAAATTTAGACAAAAAATAAAAATCAATTTTACGTAAAATGAAAAAATATATTTAATTTTATTTTATTCAATATGAGATGCAACAAATTATGCTAAGAAGGATCGGTTGGTATTATTGCATCTATTCGATGCTGTTGGCATAATTTATAGTAGTTATAATTCTCTGAGATGTAATTTTGTTAATTTATTAATTCTATAATTCAAGATTACAACAACAAATATCAGTTTTAATTACTTATATGGTTTCTATTTTTTTTATTGTCTAAAAGTGATATGAATTTAAAGAGTATTTATATGAAATCATATACTTTGTGTATACACAAGTTAACATAAAAGTCTTTTTACATATCCATAAAAAAATTTGACATTGAGACAAAATTTTCTAACATTAATGATTCTATATCTGGAATATCTCCTGGAATTACCATGTCAGCTATACTTTCAATTGAATCATGCAACTCAAAACATTTATTGTTCTCTCCATTATCAGATGTTTCTGAAGAGGTTGATCCCATGTCAAAAAATTCTGAAAATACTTCATCAGCAAGAGCAGATGAATCGAGGTTTATAATGTTTCCTGAAATGTTATCTGGAATGACAAAATCTGAAAGACTCTTAGTTAAATCATGAGACTCGTCAATCTTGTTGCAATTTTCATAAGAATCTTTTCTTTTCCCTTCATTGCATATCCTTAGAGCATTGTAGTCTTTAAAATGAAAAACTAAACATCGTCTAGGAATCCTTTTAATATTGCTCCTACGCTTCTTCACTATTTTGAATCCTAAAGTACACACTTTGTTATGACTTCTTGTTTTCATTGATAGGTATATTCCTTGTTCTTAGACTCTGTAAATGAATAAATTTGATCAGAAAATGACAAAATCAAAATATATTATGAAGTTTGTTATCTTTAAAATAAAATAATGACAAATTCAAAATATATTATGAAGTTTGTTCAATAATTTAACCTTTTTTCTATTAATTTAAAATTTAAATGTTAAGAAATCCAATTTTATATTCAAACTATATAATGAAGTTTGTTATCTTTAAAAAATTATAGATTACTGTTCAATCATTTTACTTATTTTTATTAATTTAAAATTTAAATCTTAAGAAATCTAATATTGTTTAGATTATATAATGAAGTTTGTTATTCTTAAAATATTATATATTATTGTTAATCATTATACTTTTTATTAATTTTAAAATTTAAATCTCAAGAAATCCAATCTCATATTCAAAATATATAATGAAGTTTGTTATGTTAAAATATTATAGATTATTGTTCAATAATTTTATTTTATTTTATCAATTTAAAATTTAAATCTTAAGAAATCTAATCTTATATTCTGAATATATAATAAAATTTGTTATTCTTAAAATATTATTATTCAATCATTTTACTCTTTTTTTATCAATTTAAAATTTGAATATTAAGAAATCCAATCTTATGTTGAAAATGTATAATGAAGTTTCTTATTTTTAAAATATTATAGATGATTATTTAATATTTTTTTCTTACAAAAGATAATAATGGATACTCCTTACGTCGTATTAGCTTACGATCTTCAAATGTAAGTGTACCAAATATTTGTCGTTCAAATTAATACTCGAAGCTAAAAAATGTTTATAAGATATGTACCTTTGTATGACCTTTGATCTTCAATATATTCGACGTTCAAATTAATACTCAGAGTTAATAAATGTTTTTATGAGATATGTACCTCTATATAGCCTTCGATCTTCAATATATTCGATGTTCAAATTAATGCTCAGAGTTATTTATAAGATGTGTACCTTTATATAACAACAAGTAAACTTATTTATAGGATTTTGTTGGACCTTTGAGTCAATGGGCCTTAGTTAATATTAATATCATAATTAATTTTATCATTAATATGATAATAGTACAATTTAATTATAAAAAAATAATATTTAGAATTATCTTAATTCTCGTTATATGTCTACTCGTTATATTTCTACTCGTCTTAAGTGGAAAAGTAGCTTAAACCTTATTAATTCTGTAATAGGACGCTTTAATTTTTATCAGTTTAAAATTTAAATATTAAACAATCCTATCGTACATAAAAACAAATTATATAAAAATTGAAGATTGTTCCATAAAAAATTATATAAAGATAATTAAAATTTATTAATTTCTTTTTCAAATATATTTTGATATAGCATTGTAAAAAAGTAAAAGCAAAATAAAAAATAAAAGATATGAGGTATAAAAGGAAAAGGAAAAGGAAAAGGAAAAGGAAAAGGAAAGACTATTACAATAAAAAAAATAAAGACATATGATATACATTATATGACACATGATATATGATACATTTAATTACGTGATTAATTTTGTATTAATATTTTTATATTCATTTATTTTAATAAAATAAATAGTATTATTAAAAATATTTTTTTTTTTTCATTTCTGTTTGGTTACATCTGATTGAACATAATCCACATCTTTCTTTCAATGCGTGGATCTTCTCGATTTTATCGTTTAATGCGGAGATGCTTGGTTTGACGAATAGGATAATAACAGTTTGGGATACGAGATTATTATTACACGATGGATAAATTAATATAAACTCCGGAACCAATCATCGATCCAATTTCCTAAAAAAGGACCAGTTTCTGCATTTCCGAGGAACCGGTGTTGTGGTCAACTCTGATAAATTATCAAATCAAACAAACGCAGAGGCACTTGATTTGTTTGGCGGTGGCAAAGGTGTTGTGTTCTTCTGCGGTGATAAACAACAATAACATCGAAAACGATGTCGTCGGAGGGTGACGTGTTCGTTGGCGCCATCGACCAAGGTACGAGCAGCAGCAGGTTCATAATCTACGACACGGCGGGTAAAGTGATCGGATGCCACCATGTGGAGTTCACGCAGTTCTACCCGCAAGCGGGGTGGGTGGAGCACGACGCCACGGAGATCTTGGAGAGCGTGAAGGTGTGCGTGGCCAAAGCCGTCGACAAGGCCACCGCGGATGGCTTCAACGTCGACAAGGGACTCAGAGCGATCGGTCTCACCAATCAGAGAGAAACCACTGTTGTGTGGAGCAAATCCTCTGGTCTTCCTCTCTACAACGCCATCGTTTGGATGGACGCTCGCACTTCTTCCATTTGCAGGTCCTCTTTTGTTGTTCTGTTTATAGAGCTATGATTCGGTTTGTGATTTTTTCACCTGGTGATTTTTTGTGATTCTGAATCCATCTCTGGCGAATATGCACTGTTCAAAATCATTTTTTCAAAGGGAATCCAACATGGGAGTGTGTGTTTGGATAAACTATCAAAATCAATATTTTTAGACCCCTAAGATCGCATAAATAAATTGAAAAATGAAAACATTTTTTTACTTTTTGAGATTTGAAATCGACTAAAAGTATATAAATGATTGTAAACTCGATCAACTACATATTAGAGCATTTTATAGTATATTAGTGTTCAACTGCATTATTTTGTGAAGGTTTTATGAGGTTGAGTTACTTAACAAAGGAAATGAATTTAGTGTGATTCAACATGAATTGAAACAGGAATGTGTGTGTATACTTGTATAAACTGCTCAAGAATCTCAAATCATTTGCTACAATTTTGTGGGGTAGTTTTTCATCATTTGTAATATACTTGGCATGGATTTGTTTGTATATTATTTTAATGGACCTGTCTAATCCAATGCTATGTCTGTCTGTCCAACTTATGGTCCTTGTTTGGAGTTGGCCACTGTTTCTTTCCTGTGCTGTTTTTTTTTTGTGAGAACTGTGAGTCATGGTCTCATGGATTATATGTTGATTTTGTTTTAAACAGGAGATTGGAAAAGGAGTTATCCGGCGGTAGAAACCACTTTGTGGAGAGCTGTGGCTTGCCCATTAGCACATACTTTAGTGCACTGAAGCTGCTGTGGCTGATGGAGAATGTGCTTGCTGTGAAGGAGGCTATAAAGAAAAAGGATGCGCTTTTTGGAACTATAGACTCTTGGTTGATATGGAATTTAACTGGTGGTGTAAAGGGGGGATTGCATGTTACTGATGTTTCTAATGCATCCAGGACAATGTTGATGAATCTAAAAACCCTTGAGTGGGATGAATCTGTGTTGCAAACTCTTAAAATTCCTGCTGAAATTTTGCCTAAAATTGTTAGTAATTCTGAAGTTATAGGAGATATTGGGGCTGGATGGCCAATTGCTGGTATCCCTATTGCTGGATGTTTAGGTGATCAACATGCTGCAATGTTAGGACAAGCATGCCGTATTGGGGAGGCCAAAAGCACTTATGGCACTGGTGCTTTTATACTGCTAAATACTGGTGAAAGGATAGTTCAATCATCACATGGTCTTCTATCCACCGTAGCCTTCAAGCTTGGCCCAAAAGCTCCAACAAATTATGCATTGGAAGGATCAGTTGCTATTGCTGGAGCTGCAGTGCAGTGGCTTAGAGATGGTCTTGGCCTCATTTCCTCTGCTTCAGAGATAGAGGCTCTGGCATTGCAGGTTGAATCCAGTGGTGGGATTTACTTTGTTCCTGCTTTTAATGGATTGTATGCTCCATGGTGGCGTGATGATGCTCGCGGCGTTATTGTTGGAATGACAAGGTTCACAAGCAAAGCTCACATTGCTCGAGCGGTGCTTGAGAGCATGTGTTTCCAAGTGAAAGATGTGTTGAATTCAATGCATAAAGATTCAGCACAAGATGTATCCTCCTCAAAAGAGGCATTGTCGCTTAGAGTGGATGGTGGTGCAACTGTTAACAACCTCTTAATGCAGATTCAGGTTTGAACTAATTGCATATTATTTTCTACCAATATCCTTTTTTGGTTGTCCGTGTCGGACACATGTATCGAATACCGACACTCGTATGACACTCGTTAGTGAAGTATTCAATTCAAAAAATATTTGTGAAATTTGTGACAATTCTAACACAGTTCTAACACAATTTTAAAAAGGAAAAATACATTAGTTTTCTAAAAACTCAAACTTATTGTATAAATTTTTATTATGATTAAAAAAAAAGAACAAATTCTTTTGAACCAGCCATGAGAAACATATTTGTGCACATAAATATCCGTGTCCTCGTGTCCTACATTTTGGAGATTATACGTATCTCTATGTCCGTGTCGTATCAGAGTCTATGTCGTGTCAGAGTCAGTGTCTGTACTACATAAATTGTCTGTGTTACATAGGTTGCAAATGTTTTCTTACTTTTAACATAACTGAATAGTTTTTTTGTTAATAATGTTCTACAGGCAGATTTGTTGGGAAGTCCAGTAGTTAGACCTGTTGACATAGAGACAACAGCACTAGGAGCAGCCTATGCTGCAGGGTTGGCTACTGGTGTTTGGAAAGAAGAACATATTTTCAATTCCGGGGAGAAGATGAAGAATGCTAAAGTTTTCCGTCCCATAATGAGTGAGGAAGTAAGGAAAAAGAAATTTGAATCTTGGTGCAAAGCTGTTACTAGAACTTTCGACTTAGCTGATCTAGCTATTTGACTGTCTTTTTACACTTCCACTTTTTCAATGTCCTTCACTTCTGGGCATGCTTTTTTTACTTTTATCCTTATTAAGTTGAAGGGAATAATCATGTTAATCATCAAATAAATTTGACATTACGTTTCTATGTTGTTCCTTTGTCTTCCTTGTATTTTGGAGAAGAAGAAAAAAACATTACATAGAACAGAATAGAAGAGTTACATGAGTGGTAGTTTCTTAGTAATCCTTTCTATCGAAAACCTTTTACTTTAACATAAACTCCTCCTAGACTAGGAAAATCCTAACAAATAAGGAAGCAAATGTGGTAACTCGGATTTTTGATAATTCTATTACGAGTATAATATAACTTTTAAAAAGAAAAATACATTAATTTTCTAAAAATTCAAATTTATTATATAAATTTTTATTATCATTATAAAAATAAAAATAAGATAAATCCTTGAGTCATGAAAATAAAAAATATTTTTAAAAAAAAAACTGAAATATATCTAACCCATATAAATTTTTATTATTAATTTATATATTTTATAATTATATAATATATAAATTTGTATTTTTTTTATTTTTTTAGAGATTATTTCATTTGGGATAATATTTGTGTCAGTGTTTGTGATAGTGGTTACAGAGTTTGACATTGCATCTCTCCTCATGAACATTCAACACAGGATAAAATAATTTTTTAACGAGTTAGTTCAACAAATTGTGAATTTTTGTTGTCAGAATGTGCTTTTAGCTCTTCAAAGTTTTAAGAAATTTGTAATTAGTCTTTAATAATTTTATTTTTAGTTCTTAATTATTCATAGATATTTGATCTTTGAAATTAGTATTTATTTTGTTTTATCTCTATTATTATATTTATTTTCTTACAGTTTTTGAAATATTTTAAATTGATTTTTTGTCTCTAGTTTTTTATTATAATAACTCATGTTTTCTATTATATAATAATTTATCATATCAATATAAATAATATATTGGAAAATACCAATACAAAATAAAAAAAATTCAGAGATCAAAGTTATGAAAAATATTATTAGAAACTAAATGCAAAATTTCTAAATTTTTTAGTACCAAAATATAAGTAAGCGAAAGAAATAAGCTTTGGTTCGTGCTCGTGCGTATGCAGCAATTCTCAAAAGAACCCCATTTTGGGCCTTGGCCCTGTTTATGCACCCAAAACGAAATTAAGACAAATACTTTCTGCACCCAATGATTTTTTACCTGCACCAAACAATTTTCGAATTTACAAAATTTTCCTTTATTCCAAAATTAAAAATACATTTTGGAAAAACAAAATTGAAATAGATTTTGTGTTCTGGATATGAAATTACGGAACAAAATTGAAAAAAAAATCCTATAATGGAAAAAACAATTCTGGAATAAAAAAAATAATTTCGAAAAACAAAATCAAATAATGAAAAAAATTACAAAATTCAGAAAAAGGTTTCGGAAACTTAAATATAAAAATGTATTCTGAAATATTAAATTCAGAATGTATTTTGATCTAAAGATATCATTTTTGTTATTTCACATAAGATATTGTTTTGAAAAAGAAGTTAAATATTTCAAAATTAAAATTAGGTTATCATTTTTTTTTCAACTTTCCCATTTACATATTCTTAAATAAAAAAAAAATTATTCTATTTTAATATATAAGTAAAGGTTAATTCATGCTAGCTTCTTATTTAATACTTGTACATAAATTTAATACATTAAGTTTTCGTGACCTTCTTTTTATGCTATATTTATTTGGAAAAAATAATTATTTCACTGCTTTATAGAAATATATTTTATTTATATTTCAGTCCTACTACTAGCAAACCATAAACCATTGACTTGCAGCTAAAAAAAACATGCCATTTATGAACAAATAACTTAATCTCAATATGTAAACAAATACAACATTGAATAAGTAAATATAAATAATTTTTTTATTAACAAAGAATTAATAAAATAAAATGAGACATTTTAGGGATGTTTTAACCTTTATTTAGACACTTTCGGATATATCTTTTACAAAAAGTGGTTAAGGCCAACTTGCTCAATACCTTATTAAGTAAGGAAATAATAATTATCAAATTATACGCAATTATTTTATGCAATATTGTATGATATTGTATTCAATTATATACAATTAATTTAATAATAATAGAATCGAATATCTACCTAGTTAGATTGTAATGTGAAGTTCTCCCTACACTAATATATATTATAATCATCAAAAACAATATTTATAGGATAAACTCTAATTTATATTTTATGTTAAAATTTGTATGTAATGACTTTTTGGATTAATGGCTATGGGTTCATTGTGAAATTCTTTCACTGTTATTAACAAAAATTAATGATTGTTAATACGATTTTTCAACAAAAATTAAGAAACTTATAATTTAAAATAAGAGTGTGATGGTTAGTTAAGACAACACTCTACACTCTGCAATCATAGTGTCCTCCACAAATGGCTCTTATGATTGACCTTGGCATCATTTGCATACTCTCATTGGAATTGAAAACGATGGTTTTCTATAAGTGCTCCTTTTGACTACAAAAAAGACACTACCTCTTCATTTTCTCAATTTCATCAATATTCACATAAATTATGCATTTATAGCTACTATATTTAACTATATTCAAATAACTTTGATAAAATTTCTTACTTATATATGATTATTTATTTAAAACTAATAACCAAACGAGTATTAGAATAAAAAGTATTAAAGATTATTTAAGTATTATTACGAAATGGACTTTAAACCTAACTCAATCCCATAAAATCGGCTCAGGAGGTGAGGTTTGCACATATACAATGAATTGTCTTCATCTCTAATCGATGTGGGTTCTCCAACATATTATGGGTGGTCCGATAACGGGTGGTCTGATAAGCTCAACGAACATTCGCTAGGATAGACTCGAAATGGTACTGATACCATATTACGAAGTGGACTTTAAGCCCAACTCAACCCTATAAAACTAGTTCATTGCACCCACTTATATATAATGAATTGTCCTCATATTTCTCCAACAAGTATTTATACAACTAACTATGTCTTTTAGTATTAAATCTTTATTTCAGAACTTAAAAGTCTACTTTTATATTCTAATATCACAAGTAATATTGGTGTAGATCTTGTTTTCGGATAATCTTTTATAAATAAATTTTTCATCGATTTTCATCAAAAGTTTGGTGATCGCATCTCGAAAGATTTAATTCACCTTTTCAAGAATTTTACTCGTTTCACCTAAAAAAAATAACACTTCTTTCTCTTAAGAACAATAAGGACAAGTAAAAATAGAAGAGTTAAGTAATATATAAAGAAAAAGACTCACGATAGATTTTGACTTAAAAATATTAAATATCTATATCGATTAAAAATAAAAATATTTTATAATATATAAATAATTATAAATTTATCATAATTCCTTACACGACTCATAATTCATTAATAATGAATCTTCCATCGAACAACATAACATTCACTTATACTTTCATTTATCATGTTACGATTATTTGTATTTAGCGTATAGGAAAAATATTAATGACTTCTAAATATACCTTTTTAAATACCTTATGAACAAGAAGTATGTATAGATTGCTATACAGATATAGGTGGTAGAGATATACGGTTACGTAATCGTATATTACTTTTTCTAGTGAGAGCTACTAATACCTCATGCATTCACTAATAGGGTGTTTGGTAGAAACCCACTATGAATACAAAATTATGCTAAAATTTTCACAAAAGCAATTTTTTATTGCTTAAAAAGTTTATTCACTTCACCTAATTTTCATGCACTAAGTGTACACACTTATATTTAGTAATAATTTACGATCCACACTTGATAAACGTTTAACAATTCAAACATACCATTTCACATTCTAAAAAACTTATATATCCAACTTAAAGTTAATTATTTAATTTATCAACCATTTTTAATGCATTTTTTTTCCACATAAACATAAAAGGAGTGTTTAAATTATATTTTTAGAAAATTCCTTGCATTAAGAGAGTTTCTCTTTTTCTTTAAATGATTTTTTTAAAAAGAAAGTGGTTTTATATTAGTTTATCTTAATTATCCAAACTACATTTAATTATTAAAATACTCAAACTTCTACTAAAATCAGCTTGTAAAATAAAATTACTTATACCTAATATGTTTTTGTATTTGTTTGTCCAAGTAATTTTTTAAAATATTCTTTTGAGTCCTATGATCATAAACTAAAATAATTTATATATATACATATATAAAATTTAATTTCAAGTTTTTTAGCTAAAATATTCAAAGAAAAAAAAAATATATAATACAAATTTATTGAATTTATTAAGTTACATTTATTGCATCACCCATCGAATAATTATTTAGTTAACATTTGTTTTCTTTATTTTTCTTTTATTTATCAGTGTTACAAATAAGATTTTTTTTAGAAGTTAAGCAAAACTTGAAGTGTATTGTCAATACAACATTTTTTTTTTTTAAAGACAAAGAATATTATTATTTTGCATAAAATGACACTTTAATGCTTTTTTATCAAATTTTCCCATAAAATAATGCAATATGTTTGTTTATATATAAATATAACTAGTAAACAACATTTAACTTTACAAAAGGTATTATATGGTATACAAGTTGTAAATATTCTTGTCTCATCTAAGCAAAATCTTAAACTATGTATACTCTAGATGTATAGTTAATACATTAAAACGTGTTTATTTATTTATACATTAATATTAAAAATAAGAGCTTTAGCTTTTTTTACAATTATGTCATATCATGTTGGTAAAAAATAAAAAAAATCATTAAACAATTAAATAAAATAGATATATTGTGAAATATAAAGAAAAAATTAGATCATTTTATGTATAATTTCTATGTGTAGTTTCTCTTTTGTTCTATTTTGTAACATGGTATCAGAGTCATTTCGAGTCTATCTTAGCGAGTGTTTGTGTTGGGCCTATCGTGCCACCCGCTATCGGACCACCCATAATATATAGTCCACGCACGAGTTGGCAGTCTCGACGTGAGGGTGTGTGTTGGAGATCCCACATCGACTAGACATTGTATATAAGTGGGTACAAACCTCAACCTCATGAACTGCTTTATGAAATTGAATTAGGTTTAAAGTCCACTTTGTAATAAATAAAATAGATATATTTGTGAAATATAAAGAAAAAATTAGATCATTTGATGTAAAATTACAAAAGAAATTGAACATAAATAAACTTAATTTCTATGGGTTTGATGAAAAAAAATATTTTTTTTCATAATTCTTAAAATGAAGAGATACATGATATAAAGTAATATTAATACTATTCTTGTAGAGTTAAGAGAAAAAGAAGAAAAATAGAAGTACATGGAAGGATTGAAGCATGTTCTTGTTATTTAGCCAAAATGTATGATATAAATCATTGACATTTATTCTCCTTTTTTTTTGGTATTATTGTTGCCATAATTGGATATGATTGTACAAACTTTTAATTTCCTTTTATTGATGTTGATAAACTTAGAAGAAGTGATTGAAAAAGGAGATAGAAGAAAGGTGGAAAAGGAAGAGTCTGCAAAGGTAAGAAACCAAAACTGTGAAAAAGGGTCACAAGTCAGAAAAATCAAATCATACAGCAAAGCAATCCAAGAGTAAAGCAAAGAAACTGCCATGAACCACCATGCCAAGCCAAAATCATGGAACCTTGAGTTCAGACAACTTTTGTCTCCAATGTCAAAGTGCAATTCTTCACGCAAACTCACAAACACAAACAAAAATAATGTTAAATAATTTTCATGTTGTTAATCTAGAAACATGAACAAAACTGATAGGACTAAACTGTTTGATGTTTTTCTTAAGTACCAAGATGAAAATAAGAGTGATGGATTTTGGAGCAGAAAAAGTGGGAATCACGAGGCACATCATGCTGATACTCTCTGATCATAACTCAGAAACTCTGCAAAATAGCTTTCTTTTTGTTTCTTGTTTCTTGTTTCAATGCTCAGCTGACCCCCCATGACTCATCATTCAATGCCAGCTTAACATTGCATGCATTCATTCATCCATTCATTCATTGCCCTTTTTCAAATTCATTATGGACCACCCTTCATATTCCCCCACCAAGTGAATCACACAGTGAAATCAAGTTAAATTCCATCAAAATGAACAACTTTATGATAGAATTGAAATCAAGAGAACGATTTAGATACTTCTTCAGCCGATCAGTTGATCTGCATCTCGTTTCGAACTCGAATGATACTTAAAAAGATATTTCGACACTCAAGTCAAATTTTAACTCTCGACACTCAATGTTTAACGAACATTATCGATACATAGATACTTCTTCAGTCGATCAGTTGATCTGCACCTCGTTTCAAACTCGAATAATACTTAAAAAGATATTCCGACAGTCTAGTCAAA